>JACCDS011224137.1_pt1 | contig 21777 bp, 20 predicted proteins | sample 7446441 | NCBI WGS metagenome assembly JACCDS01 (sample SAMN15323445, study PRJNA562643) | freshwater metagenome | isolation source: river surface water | place: USA:Blue River Watershed | collected 2017-08-17 | reverse complement strand
GAAGTGTTTGGGGTAGACAAGTTGCACGACTCTATTGAAAAGGTATTGGTATGACCACATTTGACTCAACAACTGAAGCAGAAAACTTTGAAACCACGCCGTTTGATTCGGCACTCCCGTCGGTGAAGCCCAAACTCAACCGTCCGGCCAAGAAAACGGATGTGCCCATTGGCATGAAGACCAAGATCCTTTTTGTCTGCATGGGCAATATCTGTCGCTCGCCAACTGCACAGGGCGTCTTTCAGTCGCTCGTGAAGGCCGCAAACCTACAAGATTTCGTGATCAGTGACTCTGCGGGCACCCATGATTTCCATGTGGGCGAGCCGCCCGATCAGCGCGCCGTGAATTCCGCTGCGAAGCGTGGCTATGACCTGACGCAGACGACCGCCCGGAAGATCGACCTCTCGGACTTCTCGGACTACGACTACATTCTGGCAATGGACTGGGAGAACCTGGCGCTGTTGCAGCGCATGTGTCCGCGCGGTCTTCAGCACAAGCTGCAGCTTCTCATGCGTTTTGCCACTGAGTTCGAGGCCGCTACGATCAACGATCCTTATCACGGTGGCCCCCAGGGCTTCGAGGTCGCACTCGACTACATCGAAGATGCCTGTAACGGCCTGATGGAGGTCGTCCGCCGTCGCGCCACGATGGTCGCCGCAGCCTAATCCGGCTGCTGCCCCGTCGGGCAAGAACCCCACTGGTTTGTCTTGTCCAGGACACAGTGGGGTTTTTATTTCCCGAATACTTGAGCAAAACCGTGGGGTAAGGTAAACTCCCGACTAAATCACTCAATTATTTGGAGGTTCGAATGCGACTGACGACCAAAGGCCGTTTTGCCGTAACCGCGATGATCGATCTGGGGCTCCGCCAGGAGAAGGGTCCAGTGACATTGGCGGCGATCAGCCAACGCCAAAAGATTTCCCTGTCCTACCTTGAGCAGCTCTTTGGCCGACTGCGTCGCCATGAGCTTGTCGAGTCCATGCGTGGCCCTGGTGGGGGCTACAAGCTGGCCCGAACCGCGAAGGACATCACGGTTGCAGACATTATTTATGCGGTGGATGAGCCGTTGGATGCCACGCAGTGCGGGGGCAAGCAGAACTGTCACGATGACGGTCAGTGCATGACCCATGAACTCTGGGCTAGTCTGAACCGCCACATGGTGGATTTTCTGGATTCCGTATCGCTTCATGACCTGGTGGAAGAGCAACGCGGCAAGCGTCATCAGCCCGCGCCAGAGCCCGTGACGGTTCGTCGTCATGTGATGTTCCAAGAGCCACGCCTCGTGTCTGACACGACGGCTGCTTAAGGTCAGCAAAGGAATCAACGAATGAAAAAGCCGGTCTATCTTGACTACTCTGCCACCACCCCGATTGACCCTCGGGTGGTGGACGCGATGCTGCCATTTCTTCGCGAAGATTTTGGTAACCCTGCCTCGCGAAGCCATGCCTACGGATGGCGGGCAGAAGAGGCGGTAGAAGAGGCGCGCGCCAATGTCGCTGCACTGGTGAACTGTGACGCGAAGGAGATCGTCTGGACATCCGGTGCCACAGAGTCAATCAATCTGGCACTCAAAGGCGCTGCCCACTTCTACAAGGAAAAAGGCCGTCACCTGATCACGGTGAAGACAGAGCATAAGGCCACATTGGACACCTGCCGCGAACTGGAGCGTGAGGGGTTTGAGGTCACCTACCTTGATGTCCAAGAAAATGGACTGATCGATTTCTCGGCACTGGAGCGGGCGATTCGTCCCGATACGATTCTGGTGTCGGTGATGTACGTGAATAACGAGATCGGTGTGATCCAAGACATTCCGAAGATTGGTGCGCTCTGTCGTTCAAAGGGCATCATCTTTCACGTCGATAGCGCACAGGCAACCGGGAAAGTTGCGATCGATCTGAATGCGCTACAGGTCGACCTAATGTCGTTTTCTGCGCACAAGACGTATGGCCCTAAGGGCGTCGGCGCGCTGTTCGTTCGTCGCAAGCCCCGTATTCGTCTCGAAGCGCAGATTCATGGTGGCGGGCATGAGCGTGGCATGCGCTCCGGAACGCTGCCAACTCACCAGATCGTGGGCATGGGCGAGGCCTTTCGGTTAGCAAAAGAAGAGATGGCGACGGAAAACGAACGGATTCGTGCGCTTCGGGATCGCCTCTGGTCGGGACTGTCAGAGATGGAGGCCGTCTATCTCAATGGAGATCTCGAGCACCGTGTGCCGCATAACTTAAACGTCAGCTTTAACTACGTGGAAGGTGAGTCGCTCTTGATGGGGATCAAGGATGTTGCGGTCTCCTCCGGGTCTGCCTGTACATCAGCAAGTCTTGAGCCGTCTTATGTCTTGCGTGCATTGGGCCGTTCCGACGAGCTTGCCCATTCGTCGATTCGTTTTTCAGTAGGTCGATTCACGACCACAGAGGACGTCGACTTCACGGTTGCGCTCCTGAAAGACAAGGTCGCCAAGCTGCGTGAGATGTCGCCACTGTGGGAAATGGTGAATGAAGGAGTTGATCTGAATACGGTCCAGTGGGCTGCGCATTAAGCGCTCCATCGCAAGGACGAGAAGAATTGTTACGAGTTAGGTTTTTTCTGAAACAGCAGTCGAAGTTGGGAGAAAAAAATGGCATATAGCGAAAAAGTAATCGACCATTATGAGCATCCGCGCAATGTCGGCGCGTTCGATAAGACCGACCCTGGTGTTGGCACCGGCATGGTGGGAGCACCCGCCTGCGGCGATGTGATGAAGCTCCAGATCAAAGTCAACGAGCAGGGCATCATTGAAGATGCGAAGTTCAAGACCTATGGCTGTGGATCGGCCATCGCGTCATCGTCTCTTGTGACCGAGTGGGTCAAAGGCAAAACGCTTGATCAGGCAATGGCCATTAAGAACACCCAGATCGCGGAAGAGCTGGCGCTGCCCCCAGTCAAGATTCACTGCTCAATCCTGGCTGAAGATGCAATCAAGGCCGCGATTGATGACTACAAGGCAAAGCATGGTGCAGCCGAATCAACACAGGCCCAGGCGGCCTAAGGCGGACTGATCATGGCGGTAACACTGACTGAGAGAGCCGCCCAGCACGTGGCCCAGTTTATTCAGAGGCGCGGCAAGGGGCTTGGCGTGCGACTGGGCGTGAAAACCACGGGCTGCTCTGGTCTGGCCTACAAGCTTGAGTTTGTCGATGCAGCGGCCAACGACGACATGACATTCGAGAGTCATGGTGTAACGGTGGTGATTGACCCCAAGAGTCTTCCGTATCTCGACGGTACAGAGCTGGACTACGCCCGCGAGGGATTGAACGAAGGGTTTAAGTTCAATAACCCGAATGTTAAAAGCGAGTGTGGCTGCGGCGAATCATTTAAGGTCTAACGGGTGACAGTCGGTCTGGGGTCCTCGGGAGTCATTCCCGAGAAAAATCATTTTTCTCTTTTTGGACTTCCGGTGCGATTCGCGCTGGATCTCGCTGCGCTTGAACGCGCCTGGAAGGTGGTTCAGGGCGCAGTGCATCCGGACCGTTACGTCAGCGCGCCGGAGTCTCAGCGACTGATGGCGCTGCAGCGGGCCACACAGGTGAACGATGCCCATGACACGCTGAAAGATCCGATTCGTCGGGCAACTTACCTGTGCGGTCTTTACGGTGTTGAGGTGGATGCCGAACGGAATACGAGCATGCCCGCTGATTTTCTGGTGCAGCAGATGGAATGGCGTGAATCGTTAGAAGACGCGGCTGCCACCAAGGATCTTGAGGCGCTCTCCCAACTGGATCAGGAAGTTGTCTCAGCGATTGCAGAGTCCGAGCTGCTGATTGAGCATCTGTTGGACAAAACGCCCGCGGATGCGATCCGTGCGGCTGATGAGATTCGACGGTTAATGTTTTTATCCAAATTTAGCGGCCAGGTCCGCGATGAACAAAGAAGGCTAAGGGATGGCGCTGCTTCAGATTTCTGAACCTGGCCAGTCGCCAGAACCCCATGCCCGGCGTATCGCCATCGGGATTGACCTGGGCACTACGCACTCGCTGGTCGCAGCCTTTAGAAGCGGCAGTGTCGAGGTGCTACGCGATGCGCAGGGCCGAGTGCTGCTGCCGTCCGCCGTGCGCTATGGAGTAACAGGTGCGACTGCAGTGGGAGAAGACGCCCTGCAAGCTGCGGCACAAGATCCGCTCAATACGATTATCTCGGTGAAGCGGTTTATGGGTCGCGGGAAGGATGATGCCCAGGCTATGCCGTCTCCGTATCAGCTCGTTGGCGACAGTAATGGCGGCATGGTACGAATTCAAACGGCAGCGGGCCCCGTCTCTCCAGTCGAGGTGTCTGCCGAGATTTTGAAAGTGCTGCGCGATCGCGCAACGGCTGCATTTGGACTGGTTGCATCCGATGATCTGGCGGGTGCCGTGATTACGGTGCCGGCGTATTTTGATGATGCCCAGCGTCAGGCCACGAAAGATGCTGCGCGTTTAGCAGGGATCAACGTATTACGACTTATCAATGAGCCCACCGCAGCCGCGTTGGCCTATGGACTCGACTCTGGCGCTGAAGGGGTCTATGCCATCTACGACCTGGGTGGCGGGACTTTTGACATCTCGGTGCTGCGCCTGACGAAGGGTGTATTTGAGGTAGTCGCAACCGGGGGTGACACCCTCTTAGGGGGGGATGACTTTGATCAACGACTTGCAGGCTACTGGCTCGCCCAGTGGGGATTCGGCGGCTTCGATGCGTTATCGGCTGCGGAGAAGCGGCGGTTGTTGCGTCTGGCTCGCCAACAGAAAGAGGCGCTAACGAATCAGTCGTCATCCGCTTCTGTGATTGCCGCTGACTGGCGATCCGATGCAGGACAGTCTTATCGGGCAGAGATCTCGCGCGACAGGTTCGATCAGTTAACGGAAGACCTATTCGCGAAGACGATACAGGTTGCACAGCGCGTTCTTCAAGATGCTCGGGTTAGTCCCGCTGACCTGAAGGGTGTCGTATTAGTCGGGGGTAGCACGCGGATGCCATGTGTTCGTCAGGCGGCAGAGCGCTTCTTTGGCAGCCCCCCTCTGGCCAGTCTTGATCCGGATGAAGTTGTCGCCCGCGGTGCTGCATCCCAGGCGGATCTTCTGGCAGGCAATAAGCCCGATGGTGATGACTGGCTGCTGTTAGATGTGCTTCCTCTATCGCTTGGGCTGGAGACCATGGGTGGGCTTACCGAACGTATTATTTCGCGCAATACCCCCATTCCAGTGTCGCAGGCGCAGGAGTTCACCACATTTAAAGATGGCCAGACTGCGATGGCGATTCATGTTGTGCAGGGCGAACGTGAACTGGTGAGCGAGTGTCGCTCGTTAGCGTCGTTTGAGCTGCGTGGAATTCCGCCGATGGTGGCGGGTGCTGCCCGCATTCAGGTGACGTTTCAGGTGGATGCCGACGGCATGCTCTCGGTTACGGCGCAAGAGAAAAGCTCTGGAGTGAAGGCCGCGGTAACGGTAAAGCCGTCCTATGGGTTAACCGATGGCCAGATTGCAGACATGTTGAAAGATGCATTTTCATCGGCGAAACAGGATATGGCGACTCGGGCCCTGCGCGAGGCGCAGGTTGATGCCCGCCGTCTACTCGAAGCGATGAGTGCAGCGCTGGCCGAAGACGGCGATCTCTTAGAGGCTGATGAGCGTGATCAGATTGATCAGGCGATTGAACAGTTACGGACGACTTGTGGCGGTCAGGATCTGGATCTCCTGAGTGCAAGAACGAAGGCGCTGTCTGAGATGAGTGATCCGTTTGCAGCGCGTCGTATGGATCGCGCCGTGCAGCGTGCGCTTGCGGGACAGTCGATTACAGGAGTATTGAAAAATGCCGAGCATTAAGGTGCTTCCACACCCAGAGATCTGTCCCGAGGGAACAGAGTTTCAGGTGCAGCCCGGAGAGAATCTCTGCCGGGCCCTGTTAGCCCATGGGGTTGAAATTGAGCACGCCTGCGAGATGTCGCGAGCCTGCACCACCTGTCATGTGGTCATCCGTGATGGCTTTCAGTCGCTCTCGCCGTCTGAAGAAGATGAAGACGATCTGCTGGATCGTGCCTGGGGGTTAACGCCCTTATCTCGACTATCGTGTCAGGTAGCGGTTCAGGACAAGGATCTGACGGTCGAGCTTCCCCGTTACACCATTAATTACGCACGCGAGCACCACTGATGAAATGGACTGACACCTTTGATATCGCGATCGCGCTGACAGAGCAGCATCCCGAGATCGACCCGAAGATCATTCGTTTCACAGATCTTCACAAATGGGTGCTGGCCTTACCGGGATTCGACGATGACCCGAATCGCTCGAACGAGAAAATCCTCGAGGCGATTCAGATGCAGTGGATCGACGAGATCGACGACTAGTCCTCTCGGCGAAGGGCAGGGAAGAGGATCACATCTCGGATGCTAGGGCTATCCGTAATCAGCATCACAAGACGATCGATACCAATCCCGCAGCCGCCGGCTGGGGGCATGCCGTACTCTAGTGCGCGAATGTAGTCCGCGTCGAAATACATCGCCTCTTCGTCTCCCGCATCCTTTGCGGCAACCTGCATGTGGAAGCGTGCGGCCTGATCTTCTGGGTCGTTGAGCTCGGAGAAACCGTTGGCGATCTCGCGGCCCGTAATAAAGAGTTCGAATCGTTCGGTGATCTCCGGCTTTTGGTCTGAAGCCCGCGCCAGTGGTGAGACCTCGACGGGGTAGTCAACAATAAAGGTCGGATCCCAGAGCTTGCTTTCGGCAACCTCTTCAAAGAGTGCCAGCTGAAGCGCACCGATTCCAGCGTTACGAAGGTTCGGCGCATTGATATCTACACGGTGGGCTTTGAGCGCCGCTTTCAGGGCCTCTCGGTCATTTAGCCGCTCGTCGGTGTATTCAGGTGCATGCTTCTGGATCGCCTGTGCGATCGTGAGCCGATCAAATTTCTTCGAGAAGTCAATCGGCTTGCCCTGATAGGTCACCACGTCAGCACCCGTTGCAGACCGGGCCGCATGGCGAATCACCTCTTCGGTGAAGTCCATGAGCCACTGATAGTCGGTATAGGCGGCATAGAACTCCATCATGGTGAACTCAGGGTTATGGCGCGGGCTCAGTCCCTCATTGCGGAAATTGCGGTTGATCTCATAGACCCGCTCAAAGCCACCAACAATCAGGCGCTTTAAGAAAAGCTCCGGCGCAATGCGCAGGAACATCTGCTGGTCGAGCGCGTTGTGATGCGTAATGAATGGCTTGGCCGCAGCGCCCCCAGGGATCTGGTGAAGCATGGGCGTTTCGACTTCTAAGAAGGCGTTGTCGTTCATGAAGTGACGAATTGCCGATAAGGTCTTCGATCGCGCCAGGAATACTTCCCGGGAGGTGGGGTTCACAATCAGATCGACATACCGCTGTCGGTAACGGGTCTCGGTGTCGTGTAGCCCGTGAAACTTATCGGGTAGGGGCCGTAGTGACTTGGCAATCAGTCGTACGGATCGACACCGCACGGAGAGCTCGCCTTTCATGGTCTTAAACAACACGCCCTCAGCATAGACGATATCGCCCAGGTCCCAGTGTTTAAAGGATTCGTGCAGTTCAACACCAACCCCTTCGTCGTTCAGATAAATCTGCAGCCGTCCGGTCGCATCCTGCAGCGTGGCAAAGCTGGCTTTACCCTGGACGCGTTTGAGCATCATGCGCCCTGACAGGCTGACCTCGACATGCTCGGCTTCGAGCTGCTCACGCGTGTGCTGCTCATATCGTGCCTGCAGCGGCTGGGCCCGATGGGCAGGATGGGCGTCGTTGGGGAAGGCCGGTCCACCCTGTTGACGGATCGTTTCCAGTTTGGCACGACGCTCGGCCATGATCTGGTTCTCATCGAAACCGGAGTGTTCGATCGAGTCTTCTGGTTTGGGCGTGTGTGGGCTGGTCATCTTAGATTCCCTGTTTCAGGCTGGCCTCAATAAAGGCGTCAAGGTCTCCATCCAGTACGCGCTGCGTGTTGGAGATCTCGACCCCAGTTCGAAGGTCTTTAATACGCGACTGATCGAGCACATAGCTTCGAATCTGATGGCCCCAGCCGACATCGGTTTTACTGTCTTCAAGCTTTTGCTGCTGCTCCATGCGTTTACGCATCTCGTGCTCATAGAGCCTTGAGCGCAGCATCGCCCATGCCTCATCACGGTTGCGGTGCTGCGAACGATCATTCTGACACTGCACAACGATTCCCGTGGGGATGTGGGTGAGGCGGACTGCAGAGTCGGTCTTGTTGATGTGCTGACCGCCGGCGCCAGAGGCACGGAAAGTGTCGGTCCGAACGTCTGCAGGATTGATCTCAATTTCAATGGAGTCATCGACCTCTGGGTAGACGAAGACCGAAGCAAACGAGGTGTGTCGGCCGCCGCTTGAATCAAAGGGAGATTTTCGAACCAGCCGGTGAACGCCCGTCTCCGTGCGTAGAAATCCAAAGGCATAGTCACCTGTGATCTTGATCGTTGCCGACTTGATTCCTGCGACATCGCCCGCAGATTCTTCAAGCAGTTCGGCCTTAAATCCCTTGCGTTCGGCATAGCGCAGGTATTGGCGCAGCAGAATTGATGCCCAGTCACAGGCTTCGGTGCCACCGGCACCTGACTGGATATCAAGAAAACAGTTCAGCGGATCTGCCGGGTTAGAGAACATGCGGCGGAATTCCAGTCCGCCAAGTTCCGCTTCGATGGACTGAGAGTCTTCATCTACCGCAAGGAAAGTGTCATCGTCCGCTTCTGCGCGGGCCATCTCCATGAGCTCAAGTGACTCATCGATTCGTTTGGTGAGACGGCTGATGACCTCGACAACCGATTCGAGCGACTTCTTTTCACGCCCGATTTCCTGGGCACGCTTGGGGTCATCCCAAAGGGCAGGGTCCTCTACGAGGCGATTGACCTCGGCAAGTCGAGCGGCTTTGGCATCGAAGTCAAAGAAACCCCCGAAGTTCATCCACGCGCCGACGCTGCGTGTTTAGGGCTGACTCGATCTGGTTAATGCGTTCCGCTTCCATGAGGCTTCCGTCGAAAAACATCGATTTTACGCTAGCTCGACGATCTCTAATTGCACGCTGGAAGTGCCCTGATACCGGTTCACGGCAAGGCGATAGGCCAGTCTGGCGCGCGAGGGCAGGTCATGGGGGGCGTTAAACCAGATCGCCTCAATGGGACGGCTGGCGGTGCTCTGGGCACCATCATGGGCAAGCGTGAGCTTGAGGTGTTTTTCTTTAAGCCGCCGTTGGGCAAGCACGCGGAAATCGTTCAGAAAGATCGGGGCAGGAAACCCCTGTCCCCAGACCTGTTGCTGAATGAGTTCAGCGACATCCAGTCGGGCGAGCTCGGCTTCAAGCGGGCCATCCGTCTCCAGCGTGCGATCAAATAGGCTTGGCTCAGCAAACTGTTCAATGGTTGCGACAAGCCGTTCCTGAAAACGATCGAAGTGGTCCCGTTCCAGGGTCAGTCCTGCCGCCATTGCATGACCACCGAAGGCAATCAATAAGCCGGGGGACTCCGTATCAATCCGTTCCAGAAGATCTCGGATGTGGAGCCCAGGAATCGAGCGGGCAGAGCCTTTGAGCCGACCAGAGTCTCCGTCGTTTGCAAACGCAAAGGTCGGCAGAAAGAAGCGCTCTTTCAGACGACTCGCAATCAGACCAATAATGCCCTGGTGCCAGTTGTTGTCGTGGAGCACCAGGACGCGTTGCCGCTCTGAAACCAGCGGGTGACGTGTGAGCTGACTGACCGCCTGTGTGACGGCCTGCTCTTGCGCGGATGATTCAAGTTCTCGGCGCTCGCGGTTAAGCTGATCAAGGGTCTGTGCGAGTTGTCGTGCTTCTTCGGGGTCGTCTTCAATCAGACAACGAATACCAATACTCATGTCACTGAGACGACCGGCTGCGTTCAATCGGGGGCCGATCGAAAATCCAAGGGTTGTGGCGGTCGCGGTTCGCGCCTCTTGGCCCGCGACTTCAAATAAGGCAAGAAGCCCGGGAAAGGTGTTGCCTTTCCGAATGCGGGTAAGCCCCTGTGCAACCAGACGGCGATTGTTGGCATCAAGACGAACGACGTCTGCAACAGTTCCGAGTGCGACAATCGGAAGGAGGTCATCAAGACGTGGGATGCGATCCGCAGGCCATTGTTGGATGTCTCGCAGGTGTGCGCGAAGCGCTAAAAGGACATAGAACATCACGCCCACGCCAGCAAGATGTTTGCTCTTAAACCCACATCTTGGCTGATTTGGATTGACCATTAAGGCCTTTGGCAGGGTCTTGCCCGGCAGGTGGTGATCGGTGATCAGAACATTCACGCCGTGATCCTGGGCTCGTTCAACGCCAGCGTGGCTTGAGACGCCGTTATCGACGGTCACAATCCAGTGGGGTGGGGCGTCGCGAAACACGGTCATCGCGTGGTCGACCAGCGCGGGCGTCAGCCCGTAGCCGAAGGCAAAACGATCAGGCACAAGAAAGTCGACGTGTGCGCCAAAGCGTCTGAGTCCCCGAAGCGCTACTGCGCAGGCGGTTGCCCCGTCCGCATCAAAATCGGCAACGATCAAGAGTCGCTGCCCATTCTCGATCGCCTGGGCAAGCGCTGCCGCAGCGTCGTTAATGGCGTGCATCTCATGGGGGGGTAACAGACCGTCCAGACCATCATGAAGCTCTTCCGCGGAACGGACGCCCCGGGATGCGAAGAGTCGTGCCATCAAAGGGTGAACCCCAGCGGCGATTAGCGTCTGCGTCTGATCAGTACCTGACGTTCGAAGCACAAGCCGGGCTTTGGGCGTTGGGTGCTGCGGATCCACAGGGTCATCTATCTTCCGGGGGTCGTTTGGGGCATTCATAGGAGCCTAGTATGGCAAACTCGCGCCATGTTGCCTTATGAAATCCTGATTGGTCTGCGCTACACGCGTGCCGGCCGCTATGCCAAGTCCGGCAAGAAAGCGGCCGCTGGAGGGCAGCGCAGTCGAAATCGTTTTATCTCGTTTATTTCGGGGCTTGCGACGGCGGGGATTGCGCTCGGTGTTGCCGCCTTGATCGTTGTGCTTTCGGTCATGAATGGCTTTCAGAAGGAAGTCCGTGACCGCATGCTGGGAGTCCTATCTCATGTCGAGATTCTGCTGCCAGGACAGGGACTGTCGGCGGTACCCGCACTCGTCCCAACTGTTGAAAAGCATCCTGAGGTCCGCGCATCTGCCCCGTTTGTCATGGCGCAGGCCATGGCATCGCGCGAGGGGCAGATGAAAGGGATTTTGGTGCGCGGTGTTGATCCGAAGCAGGAACCCGGCGTGAGCGAATCTCTGGCGCGTCTGATGTCCGGAAGTCTTGAAGCGCTTACCCCAAAGACCTACCGCATTATCCTTGGTCGGGAACTCGCTGGAAATCTCGGTGCGCGTCTTGGTGACACGATTGTCTTGATTGCCGCCGATGGGGTTGCCTCGCCCACTGGGGTAACACCGCGTCTGCGAGAGTTCACCGTCGCAGGCGTTTTTGCCTCTGGGCATTTCGAGTACGACAGCAATCTGGCCTTAATTCATGCGCAGGACGCAGAGGTGTTCTTTCGCGATCAGGCCATTATCGGGCTACGTCTAAAGCTTGCAGATATGCAGCGTGCGCCACTTGTCGCAAAGAGTCTTGTACCTGAGCTTCCGCCCTCTGCTGTGGTGAGGGACTGGTCTTTTGAGAATCGCAACTGGTTTGCAGCGGTGCAGGTCGAAAAGCGCATGATGTTCATCATTCTGACCCTCATCATTGCGGTTGCGGCATTCAATCTTGTGTCGATGCTGGTGATGACAGTGACCGACAAACGAAGTGACATCGCCATCTTGCGCACACTCGGCGCGCAGCGGCGCAGCATCATGGCCATCTTTATTGTGCAGGGCGCCTGGCTGGGCTGTCTTGGGGTGTTGATTGGGTTGCTCTCTGGGGTGCTGATGGCCAGCAATATTGATCAGATCATGGCGGTAATCGAGCAGATCTCTGGGTTCCAGGTCCTGCCGAAAGGGATCTACTTCATTGATCGGCTGCCGTCGGATCTGCGGATGGCAGATGTCTGGCAGATCGGGCTCATGGCATTACTGCTCTCTTTATTAGCAACCCTCTATCCCAGCTGGAAGGCGTCGCGGCTGGAACCTGCAGAGGCACTGCGCTATGAGTAAATTGCTCGAAGCCCGCGGGCTCAAGATGATCTACGGCGATGGAGAAGGCGAAGTGATCGCCTTGTCAGAGATCGATGTCAGTCTTGCCATCGGGGAGGTGCTTGCCGTGGTGGGCGCCTCGGGCGCAGGGAAAAGTACGCTGCTGCATATTCTTGGGGGGCTGGACTCGCCAACGGCCGGGCAGGTCTTGGTCAACGGCCAGTCGTTATACGCGATGTCAGATCAAGACCGCACGACACTTCGAAATGACTGCTTCGGTTTTGTCTATCAGTTCCACCATCTGCTGCCGGAATTTACTGCCCTTGAAAATGTCGCCATGCCGTTGTGGATTCGTCGGGTTCCGGAAGCGGACGCTCGTCGTCGCGCAACGGAGATGCTTCAACGCGTTGGCCTGGGGGATCGCTTAAGCCACACACCAGGAATGTTGTCGGGGGGTGAGCGGCAACGGGTTGCGATTGCACGTGCGCTGGTGGGGGATCCGAAATGTGTTCTTGCGGATGAGCCCACAGGAAACCTAGATCGGTCGACTGCGGCGCGGGTGTTCGATTTGTTACTCGAGCGGGTCCGCGAGTCAAAATCAGGCTTGATCGTTGTGACCCACGATCTTGATCTCGCATCACGCTGTGATCGTACATTGAGTCTCTGATCTCGGATGGCATTGATCGTTCTCTCCGATGCCCGATTGGCATTTGGTCATGTGGATCTCTTGGCAGGCTGCTCGATGTCGCTCGACAACGGCCAGCGGCTGGGACTGATTGGTCGAAACGGCACGGGGAAATCATCCCTTCTGAAAATCCTGGCCGGACTTGAGCGCTTAGATGATGGAAGCCTTCAGTTACAGCGTGATCTTCGGATTGCCTATGTGGCCCAGGAACCGGTACTTGATGCCAACGAGACCGTCTTTGATGCCGTCGCCCATGGTGTCGATCAGGCCCGACGTCTGCGCCAGGAGTACGAGACCCTTGCCGCGCAGGATGCGGATCCCGCAGGGCTTGAGCAGTTGCATGATGTGCAGGTCAAGCTCGAGGCGTTGGGTGGGTGGACGTGGGAGCAACGGGTTTCCGAGACCTTAGATCGCCTTCATCTTGATGGTGAACGTGTTGTTGGGTCTTTATCCGGTGGTTTAAAAAAGCGTGTTGCTTTGGCACAGGCGTTGGTCGCCTTGCCGGATGTGTTGTTGTTAGACGAGCCGACAAACCATTTGGATATTGATTCCATTCGATGGCTTGAAGGGCTGTTAAATGAATTTTCTGGGGCGATTATTTTTATCACCCACGACCGGGCGTTTCTCAATGCAGTATGCACACACATTATTGAGCTCGATCGCGGGCAGCTTCGGCTTTACCCTGGGGATTTCTCAACCTATCAGCGCACAAAGGAGCAGGAGCTCTCGGCAGAGGCCTTGGCAAACGCAAGAGAGGATAAGCTGCTTGCCCAAGAGGAAGTCTGGATTCGTAAGGGTGTCGAGGCAAGGCGCACTCGCAGTGTGGGAAGGATTGCACGTCTTGAGGCCTTGCGAGCAGCACGACAGGCCAGGCGTGAGCAGGTTGGCAAAGTAAAACTGGAGCTGTCGGCTGCCGCACGCAGTGGAAAGATCGTGGCCAATCTTGAGTCGGTGAGTAAGGCCTTTGATCGGCCGGTGGTCCGCGACTTTAGTGCGACGATTCTGCGTGGCGATAAGGTTGGTGTCATCGGTCCTAACGGCGCAGGCAAGACGACCCTGTTAAAACTGATCCTTGGCGTCATTCCGCCGGACGCAGGAACCGTCACGCTCGGAACCAAGATTGACATTGCTTACTTCGATCAGATGCGTGAGGGTGTTAATCTTGATGCCACCCTCGAGGACTTCATCAGCCCAGGCAGCGAATGGATTGAGATCGGTGGTGTGCGCAAGCATGTGAAGAGCTATCTCGGCGACTTTCTGTTTGCACCCGAGCGCGCGGCATCCCCGGTGCGATCCTTATCGGGAGGCGAGCGAAATCGCTTGTTTCTAGCGCGGCTGTTTGCGCGCCCGGCGAACGTTCTGGTGCTTGATGAGCCAACGAATGATCTGGATATCGAGACCCTTGATCTCTTGGAAGAGCTCCTTCAGCAGACAAGCGCAACGGTGTTCCTCGTCAGTCACGACCGCGCCTTCATCGATAACGTGGTGACCAGTCTTATTGCCTACGAGGGAAATGGCGTCTGGCGCGAATTTGAGGGCGGCTATCAAGACTGGGAAAACTGGCGTGCGCGCATCGCTGCGGAATCGGCCCCTGCGCCAGCGCCCCGGGTGAAACGAGAGCCCGTAGCCCCGAAGCAGACGGCAGCACCCGTCGCATCGTCGTCACTGTCATCGAAGGAGCGCAGAGAGCTGGATGCCTTGCCCGAGAAGATTGAGGCATTAGAGGCCCGACAGGCAACGCTTGAAGATCAGCTGGGGGATCCCACGCTCTACACCACTCGAGCGGGTGAACTGGCTGGTCTTCAGGGCGAGTTTAATCGGGTGCAGGAAGAGATTGCCCAGGCGATGTCACGGTGGGAGACGCTTCTTGCCAGGTCGGAATCCGCAGCCCAGTAGTGGCTGGTTCCTGGCTGATGAAGGGCTCGCTAGCCTTGATGTCTATTGCGACGCTTGCGCACCTCGAATCGGATCCAAAGATTCCAACCGATTCGCGTCACGAGATAACCAGTGATCGCAAGCCCAGTGGCCAGGATAAAAACCCCCACGATTAACGGCCAGCCCATTCCAAGGCCCCAGTTCACGAGCGCCACAAAAGAGTCAATCGGCGTTGCAAAGTCAAAGTCAGGCGGGGGCGGGAAGGCGGTTTCCACCAGATGCCCATTTTCATCGGTCGTGGACATGAAGGCGTTGAGCACAGCGATACCGATCTTTAGTCCCAAAAGATACAGCGGGATCATGGTGACCGGATTGGTGTAGAGCGTGGTCAGAATCGCGACGGGCAGATTCCAGTGAAAGAGAAACGAGGCGATTGCAGCCCCGAACATCTGGAAAGGCGCTGGAAAGAGTCCGCAGAATAAGCCGGCAGCAACCCCACCCGCGACGCTCTTGCGATGGAGCGTCCAGACGCCTGGATGCAGCAGCCATGGCCCCAAGGCCTTGAGCATCTTGTGTTGTTCAAGCGTCTCCCGGTCGGGCAGAATCCGTTTGAGAACTTTTCTCGCCATAAGTCGCCATTCTAGCCATGCTGATCGATAGCCACTGTCACCTGGACTACCTAAATTCGCCTGAGATCGAAGGGGGAATTTCGGGGGCGTTGGCGCGAGCGTCAATGGCTGGGGTTGATCGCGTGGTGGTCCCCGCAGTGAGCCCGGATAACTTTGAGCGTGTGCGCGCCTTGGCCCAGCAACATCCATGCGTTTTTTATGCGCTGGGCATCCATCCGATGTATGTCGAGGGGCTGGCAGACAGCGCCTTGTCTGAGCTTGAGAATGCACTCGACCGCAACCGGCATGATCCCAAACTTGTCGCGGTGGGAGAGATCGGACTTGATCACTATGTGCCGGGTTTAGACCGAGAGAAAATGAACCGCTTTTATCTTGCCCAGTGTGCCTTGGCGCGTCGATTTGATCTTCCCGTCATTCTCCATGTCCGTAAAGCCCAGGATCAGGTGGCGAAGGGCCTTCGCCAGTTTGGGATTCGCCGTGGAATTGCCCATGCGTTTAATGGCAGCGATGTCCAGGCCAAGGTGTTTGTCGATCTTGGGCTGTGTCTTGGATTTGGTGGCGCCATGACGTTTACCCGGGCCAATCAGATTCGCCGACTGGCCCAGTCGTTGCCGCTGTCATCGATCGTGCTGGAGACAGACTCACCGGACATTGCGCCGGCCTGGCGTGCGCGTGGGCAGGGCAATGAGCCCGCGGAAACCCGACCGATCGCTCAGCATCTTGCTGAACTGCGAGCAATGACCGTCGAAGAGGTGATTCAGGCCACCGGTGAAAACACGCTGCGTGTCCTGCCGGCGTTGGCATGGCAACCCCCGTCCTTGCAGTCGGTGCGCTAGCCGGTGTCTCTTGGGTCCAGCTTCAACCTGATCTCTCTGATGTAGACATTTTTCTCGCCTGGGCATGTCTTTCGGGCTTGATCGGGTTTGGCACATTCTGGACCGCAAGGAGACGTACCACACGCGCAGGTGTTAGTCAGAGATGGCTAGCGGTGCTGTCGGCGATCTGCGCGGCGGTCACGGTTGGGTTTCTCATGGCCGGCACAGCGACCTGGACTGCGAAGGCGCGCCTTGCAGAACGACTCCCGATGTCGCTCGATCGAGAAGTGATCTTGCTTGATGTTCTGATCCGCGATCTTCCTACGCGACATGATCGTGGCTGGCGGCTAGAGGTCGAGGTGCAGCCTGCAGATGCATCGTCATCGGTCCAGCTTCCGTCCCGAGGCATCCTGAACTGGTTTGATAGTCGGGACTATCCCGTGCCCGAGGATCTCGCCCCAGGTCAGCGATGGCGACTGTCAGCGCGCATGCGAGTTCCTTTTGGAAGTCTTAACCCGGGTGGCTTTGACTATGAGGCCTGGATGCTGGAAAACCGGCTCTTCTTTTCAGCATCGGTGCAGACGGGTCCTCGTGCTGCTCAGCCTTATCGTCTTTCTGATGACATGGGAGTTGTGTCACGGATCGATCGTCTGCGTGACACGATTCGACGTGAGATTGATCGTGCACTTCCGGATCACCCGTCACGGCAGATACTCGCTGCCCTGGTGGTGGGAGATCAGCGTGCCATCTCAGCGTCTGACTGGGCGGTTTTCCAAAGAACCGGTGTTGCTCACCTGATGAGTATCTCTGGCCTTCACGTGACCATGTTCGCGGCACTTGCAGGCGTTATGGGCAGCCTGATCTTGCGCCTGCTTTGTCGATGGCCGGTTACGGTAGCAGTCTGGATACCGGTTCAGTCCGTCTCTGCCCTCACCGCGATTCTTGGCGCCTTTGGCTATGCCTTATTGGCTGGGTTTGCGGTTCCGGCGCAGCGTACCGCCTGGATGGTCGCTGTCTTTGGGCTTGCTCGCATGCTCGGGCTTCGTGCGCGGCATTGGTCAGTCTTGTCGTTGGCATTACTGGTCATTTTGATTCCGGATCCTATGGCGGTGCTGGCACCAGGATTTTGGTTATCGTTTCTTGCGGTGGGATTTTTGTTCTCACTCAATGACCAGAGGGCTGACGTGATACATCGAAGCCGGCCCAATCGTTACAAGCGAATCCGGCAGACGCTAAGGTCGGCTGGGTTTACACAGTTGGCGATTACCTTTGGGCTCTTGCCGATTACGACTTATCTTTTTCAGCAGATCGTGTTGGTCGGTTTCGTGGCAAACGCGGGCGCGATTCCTGTGGTGAGTTATCTTGTCACGCCGCTTGCGATGATCGGCACGGCAACCTGGTTTCTTGTTCAGTCAGATGATCTGTTGCTGCTTGCGGCGACAATTCAAGCATGGCTACATCATGCCTTGGCGTGGATGTCTGAGCAGTCATTCGCGGTGATTGACTGGCCGTCACCCGGACTTTTACCAACGGTGCTCGCAGCACTGGGGATGCTGCTGGTGTTTGGGCGATTTCAGACGACGCCATGGCTTTCGCGATGCCGACATTGTGGGTGGTTTGGCCTTGCGTTTCTGTGGGCTGGATTTCCCGCTGCGATTGCGCCCGGCGAGATGAGGGTTACCGTCGTTGATGTGGGTCAGGGGTCGAGCCTGTTGATCCGAACAAAGGACCATACGCTTTTGTACGACGCTGGGCCAAGTTTTGGCGCAGCCGATGCGGGGTCGCGGTTTCTGTTGCCATCGTTGCGTCGGTTTGCAGTCTCGAGGATTGACCGGCTTGTGCTGTCGCATCTCGATCAGGATCATTCGGGCGGGGTTCCAACGCTTGTTGCGTTATCGATGGTGGATCAGCTTCAGACCCCAGATCCTGTCGCCGCAGATGCGCTGCTGAAAGAGAAGGGGGTCAGGATCACCCCAGCCTTCATGCCGTGTAAGGCGGGGGATCGGTGGGTCTGGAACGGCGTGAAGTTTCATGTGTTGCATCCATCAGCGATCTCTGGGGATGACAATGCGGATTCCTGTGTACTTCGAGTGGAAGACGCCTTTGGTAACAGTCTGATGCTGACGGGCGACATCACACCACGGGTAGAGAGGTCGATCGTGGCGGAGTTCACTCGGCTCTTTGATCCTGAGGACCCGGTCTCAGCGCACCTTTCTGGTGCGCGGCTTGCATCACAAGTAGTCGTCGCGCCCCATCATGGGAGCCGCCATGCCCTAACAGAGACGTTCTTACGCGCTGTGTCGCCATCCACCGTTGTGATTCAGGCCGGCTATCGACACCACTTTGGACATCCGCATCCGGAGACGCTCGCACGCATTCAGGACACGCTGGGGGCAGGGGTTAGGGTGCTGAGAACTGATCTGCAGGGAGCGATTGATCTGACCTGGGTGTCTGGGCGCCTTATCGCCCGAGATTTCTGGCAGGACCATCAACGATATTGGCATCGATCGAGGGAGGATCTCAGAGCTGGCACGTTCTCTGCTTACTAAGAGGCACAATGCCAAAGTCAGAGACCCCCGCCTTCGTTGATGAGATGCTGATATCAGGACCATCTGGGCCTGGTGCAGGCTACGCCGCCGAGACCGGGGCCAAGCCACATTGCGAGGCCTATTGGCAGTGGCTGTCTTGTCAGCCGAAGGAGACCCTGGAGCAGGCGAAGGCTGAGGCGGATCTCTTTTTTCGTCGTGTGGGCATTACGTTCAATGTCTACGGGGACGAGGCCGGTACAGAGCGTCTGATTCCCTTTGACTTAATCCCGCGCATCCTGCCGTCTGATGAATGGGCAACGCTGGAGTCTGGCCTTCGGCAGCGGGTCAAAGCGTTAAACCGCTTCATCCACGACGTCTATCACGATCAGGACATCATCCGGGCTGGCGTCATCCCTGCGCCGTTGATTCTGCGCAATAGCCAGTTTCGCCCAGAGATGAAAGGGGTGAGTGTGCCGCGGGATCTCTACGCCCATATCAGCGGTATTGATATCGTTCGTGCGGGCAAGGGCGAGTTTTATGTTCTTGAAGATAACCTGCGTGTGCCGTCTGGCGTGTCCTACATGATCGAGGATCGCAAGGTCATGATGCGGTTGTTTCCCGATCTGTTCGCGAAATATCGCGTTTTCCCCGTCGAGCATTACCCTGACATGCTGTTATCGAACCTGCGCTCTGTCGCGCCAGTCGGCGTGGATGATCCGACGGTCGTGGTGTTAACGCCAGGAATTTATAACTCTGCTTACTTCGAGCATGCGTTTCTCGCGCAGCAGATGGGGGTGGAGCTTGTCGAAGGCCAGGACCTGATGGTTGCCGAAAATCGGGTGATGATGCGCACCACAAGGGGTCCCAAACGAGTGGATGTGATCTATCGACGTATCGACGATGATTTTCTTGATCCAACCGTGTTCCGTTCGAATTCTACGTTAGGCGTACCACGTCTGATGGAGGTTGTTCGTGCAGGAAAAGTGACGGTCTGTAATGCGCCTGGGACAGGAATTGCTGACGATAAATCAATCTACCCTTATGTTCCTGACATGATTCGCTTTTACCTTGGCGAGTCACCAATCCTCTCGAATGTTCCGACCTATATGCTTCGTAAGCCGGATGATCTTGCCTATGTCCTGGATCATCTGCACGAGCTGGTCGTCAAGGAAACCCACGGTGCTGGCGGATACGGCATGCTCGTTGGTCCTGCTGCAACCAAGGACGAAATCGAGAGGTTTCGAGGCCTAGTGACGCGGCATCCGGAGGGCTATATTGCGCAGCCCACTCTCGCGTTATCGACTTGTCCCACGTATGTCGATGCTGGGATCGCACCCCGACATATTGATCTGCGTCCGTTTGTGCTTTCGGGACAGCAGATCTCAATCGTTCCGGGTGGGCTGACGCGAGTGGCGTTGAAAGAAGGTTCCCTGGTCGTCAACTCATCTCAGGGTGGGGGTACCAAGGACACCTGGGTCTTACAGCCGGATTCCTAGGGTCGACCGCATGTTAAGCCGCACTGCTGACAGCCTGTTCTGGATGGCCCGTTACATTGAGCGGGCGGAAAATACGGCCCGACTTCTCGATGTGCAACGTCAGGCGGTGTTACTGCCCAGCACCTCTGTCACCGAGGGCGCGAACTATGCCCAGACATTGCTCAGTTTAGTAGCGGATCCTGAAAATCCATCGAGCATCGTGAGCTGTCTTTCTGCCGCGCGGGAAAACTGTCGTATCGTTCGCGGCGCCATCAACACCGAGGTCTGGGAAACGGTCAACGCCACCTGGCTAGAGATGCAGACCATGTTGCAGGACGATCAATGGCGGCGCGATGCGACCAATCTCTTCGACTGGGTCAAGCATCGGTCTCATTTGTTCCGCGGCATCATGATTGGCACGATGTTGAAAGACGAAGCCTTTCACTTCATGCGGCTTGGGACGTTCATCGAGCGAGCTGACAGCACTGCTCGTATTCTCGATGCGCGGTTTGCACTGTCGCAGCCGCAGACCGGCAAGTCGGGTCATCCCTCTGGTCCCATTGAGGACCCATCCGATTATTACTACTGGGCCTCTGTGCTGCGTTCAGTCTCTGCGCTGGAAACCTATCGACGCGTCTATCGTGATGCCATTACGCCCCGTCGGGTTGCGGCGTTACTGATTCAGAGGCCGGATATGCCGCGGTCATTGCTCGCCTGCCTTAACGAGGTCTGCGCTAATCTTTCCGCGGTCTGCAGCGAGCCGGGCGGTGAGACGGAGCGGATTGCGGGTCGACTTCGTGCGGACCTGCAGTATCTGCGAATCGATGACCAGTTTGAGTCACAGATTCATGACTTTCTTACACATTTTCTGGCACAGATGTATGCGCTGGGTGTTCGTGTCAGTTACGATTACCTCGGTGGCGCTCCTCGGTAAGCGCATGGTTTTTTCTGGTTTCAACAAGGAGCGGTGTTTGTTATGACGTACTGTGTGGCAATGCGCCTGAACGCGGGGCTGGTATTTTTGTCAGATAGCCGCACGAACGCTGGCGTTGATCATGTCTCGACCTACCGGAAGATGACGGTGTTTGAGCGCCCCGGCGATCGCGTCATGGTGCTGATGAGCTCCGGGAATCTTGCGGTGACACAGGCTGTTCTTCTCGTTCTGACAGAGGCGACGGGGCCAGAGACACTCTGGACCGTCTCATCAATGGCCCGTGCAGCCGCCCTTGTTGGCGAGGCAATCCGAGAAGTACATCGCCGAGACGGTGCGTCCTTGTCGAGTTTTGGAATTGATTTCAACTGCAACTTCATCCTTGGCGGTCAGATTCAAGGAGAGGACTGTCGGCTCTTTAACATCTACTCTGCGGGTAATTTTATTGAGGCACACGCAGAGAGCCCGTACTTTCAGATTGGCGAGTTCAAGTACGGTAAACCCATCATCGACCGACTGATCAGACCCGATACGCCTTTGGATGTTGCGGCTAAATGTGCGTTGATTTCGATGGACTCCACGCTGAGATCAAATATCTCAGTAGGCCTGCCGTTGGATCTTTTGCTCTACACACGCGATAGCCTGGCGGTCTCGCGGTTTGTCACGATCACGCAGGATAACCACTATTACAACTTGATCCGCAGCAACTGGGGTCATCAG
>JACCDS010244964.1_pt1 | contig 21783 bp, 19 predicted proteins | sample 7446441 | NCBI WGS metagenome assembly JACCDS01 (sample SAMN15323445, study PRJNA562643) | freshwater metagenome | isolation source: river surface water | place: USA:Blue River Watershed | collected 2017-08-17 | reverse complement strand
GCCGACTCGTTCACCTCCGAGGCCGACCTCGCGTCCGCCTGACAACCGCTGCCCCATTTACCGACGCACGATCATGAACAAGCCTGAAGCCGTGAACAAGTCCTTCGAACACTACGACACCAACGCGCTGCTCTATATCACCAACCGCCCGCCGCTGGTCTTCACCGAAGGCCAGGGCATGTGGCTGACTGACCATGACGGCAAGCGTTACCTCGACTGGCTGCAGGGCTGGGCAGTGAACTGCCTCGGCCATTCGCCGCAATGCATCCAGGATGCGCTGGCGGCGCAGGCAAAGAAGCTGATCAATCCGTCGCCGGCGTTCTACAACGAACCGTCGATCCGCCTTGCGTCGCTGCTGACGCAGCACTCGTGCTTCGATCGCGTGTTCTTCGCCAACAGCGGCGCCGAGGCGAACGAAGGCGCGATCAAGCTGGCGCGCAAATGGGGCAAGCTGAACAAGAGCGCCGCCGGTGACAACCGCTACGAGATCATCACCTTCGACCACAGCTTCCACGGCCGCACGCTGGCAACGATGTCGGCCTCCGGCAAGGCCGGCTGGGACGCAATGTTCGCGCCGCAGGTACCGGGCTTCCCGAAGGCCACGCTGAACGACCTCGCCAGCGTCGAGGCGCTGATCACCGACAAGACCGTCGCCGTGATGCTCGAACCGGTGCAGGGCGAAGGCGGCGTGATCCCGGCGTCGAAGGAATTCATGCAGGGGCTGCGCGCGCTGACGAAGCAGCACAACATCCTGCTGATCGTCGATGAAGTGCAAGCCGGCATGGGCCGCACCGGCAAGCTGTTTGGCTACGAACTGTCCGGCATCGAACCGGACATCATGACGCTCGGCAAAGGCATCGGCGGCGGTGTGCCGCTGGCGGCGCTGCTGTGCCGCGAGCCGTTCGCGGTGTTCGAGCCGGGCGACCAGGGTGGTACCTACAACGGCAATCCGCTGATGACCGCGGTCGGCGTCGCGGTGCTGGAAGAGCTGCTGAAACCCGGCTTCCTGCAATCGGTGGTCGACAAGGGCAATTACCTGCGCGACGGCCTGCTGAAGCTGTGCGACCAGCATGGCATGGAAGGCGAGCGTGGCGAAGGCCTGCTGCGCGCGCTGAAGCTGGGTTCGCCGATCGGCGGCAAGATCGTCGACATTGCGCGCGATCTCGCACCGCAGGGCCTGCTGCTGAACTCGCCGCGCCCCGACCTGCTGCGCTTCATGCCGGCGCTGAACGTGACGCATGAAGAGATCGACCTGATGCTGGCCTTGCTGTCGGACGTGATCGCGTCGGTGCAGCCATAAGCGCGCCCTACTCCGCCAGACAACGGCGCCCCATCGGGCGCCGTTTTTTCTACTCGCCGTCCGAATCGATTCCCGAGCCTGAGACGCGTGTGCGGCTGACTGACACGGTATCGTCCTGATCGCGGGTCAGGTCCGCATGCAAATCCGCGATGCGCTTCAGCAGCGCCGTGTCGGGTGACACGAAGGCGATCACCCGATCCACTCCCTGATGCTGCGCTTCGGCTTTGCGCTCCAGCGCAGCACTGATCTGCCCTGTCAGTCCCTTGTCAGTGCAGACCGGTTGACCGGCCCGGAAGCTGTCAGGCTGCGGCTCGATCACGATGGTTCCGGTCGTTTTACCGATCGCGGCGTGGATGAGGTCATACATTTCCTGCGGCGTGCGGTCTTCCTTTGAGGTCTCGTTGAAGGGAGGGCAGCTTGCCAGGGTAGTCGCGCGCGAAGCGATCGCGCTGAACTCGTGGACCGGCTCGCTGCCGTTCGCGTGGGCGCCGACGCTCCATATCTCCAGCTGCCACAATTCTTTCGGTTCGCTCCGCAGGTGCGCCGGCGTTTCGGCACCCAGCAACTCCCGGGCAGTGCCGTATCCGACAATGCAGCGGTCTGACACGACCTCGGCCGGCCTGCCGCTCAAGATGCGCACTTGCTGCCCCTGTGTGGGCAGCGCGAATGGTGCCAGGCCCTTGGGCTTCAAGACGCCGCCTTCGTGCAGCGCCTTCAGGTTCAGCGCAAGGAATTCGCCGGTCAGCCGGCCCTCCTTCATGATCTGCGCGCGCACGTTCTGCAGCAGCCTTTCCTTGCCCGGCACCTTGTCAAGCACGGCCCCAAGCCGGTCGCATACCCGGTCTGCCTGCTTGTTCCGCTCGCTCTTTCCGGAAAACCACGCGCGCAACATCTGGAGAACACCGCCGGGCCGGATGAACAGCGCCTTCTGCCCGCTGCTGACCTCTTTCTGTGTGGGCGACAGCTCGACGATCCCGCGGCCCTTCAGTCTGTCGGCAATGTCGGCCAGGTTCGTGCTGCTCAGGGTTATCGCTGTATCACGGCCCATGTCGACCTCCGCGGATCATGCCGGCGGCGGCCGACGGCATCGATATTCAAATAGTTTCCGAACGCTTCCAAAGCAGTGCGCTTGCGCAGGCAAACGACCTCCCTTGCGCCCTCACCCGTCTCGTGGCCGGCATGCATCTCTCCCATGTTCCTCATCGCCTGCGCCTGCGCCAGCGCTGCGACACACCTGTCGTCGGACAGCACGATCCTGGCCATATCGCCTCCTCCCGTGTTACCGCATCGTGCGCAAGCCTGCTTCGACACGTCGACTAGAACACGCCCGCCCCGTCTTCCGGCGGGGATGCTTGCGCCCGGGATTTTGCATTCGGCGTACCGATGTGCCCGCCCCCTCCGGACCGGCCGAACAGTACCTCGCAGTTATCCCTGATCATTTCCAGCCTTTGCTTGTCCTTGCAGGCAAAGGTGATGGCCATGTCCTCGCCGCTGATCAGCTTTTCATTCAGGATCTTGCGAGCCTTTTTCAGCATGGCGAGAACCATCGCATCTCGCCGCAGTTCACTGTCGACGCCAGACATTCCGACATCGAGCATCTCGTCGCTGACGTCAATGACCACCGCGCCCTCGCACTCCCGCAACGCCAGCTCGAGACGCAGCTCGAAGCGCGACTGGTAGCCAGCCCAGTTCGCATCCGGATCGAAGCCGAGGTTGTCCCGGATCGCGATCAGTGTTTGCGTGGGCAGTCCGGGCGGCTTGCCGAGGTTTTCGAAAGCACCGGTATCGGCAGTGAGCGCTGCAGCCAGCTTGGGACGCTTGCGGGCAGTCGACAGTTTCGCGATGGTGGAATCCGCACTGACCTGCAGCGCATCCATTTCCAGCAGGTGCATGCCCAGCCCGGCGCCTTCGGCGCGGGCCTGCCCGCCTTGCAGGGGCAGCACCTTGCCGTGCCGGTTGCGGCTGGCGATGTCCCGGGCAAGGTCATGCCCGCTGAAACTTCCGTTGTGCTCGATCCGCTGCCGAATGTTGTGCAGCAGCTGGGAGGCTCCCTTCCTGCCCTGCAGGATCTTTTCGAGTTCCCGGCAGACGGCGCCGGCGCGCTGCTGGCGATGTGCCATCGAACCGAAAAAGAAATCGCGGACATCATGCTTGAAATCGTCGAAGGCCTCGGACCAGTTCCTCTCCCTCAGGTGGATGGCCACCACGCCGCTGCGGCCGGATTCCTCCTCCTTGATCCGCATACGGCTCATGTCGCCGAGTCGCTCCAGCATGTCTGCAATCTGCTGCGTGTCATCGGACTTACGAATGACGACGGTGGGTGGCTTGCCCATTCCTGCCTCCCGGGAGTGTCCAACCGATGTATTGCCTTCGCATGCAGGCTGCCTTGTCCTTCATGGTCACCACTGGCCAGGTCATCTGCGTGCGGCTCATTGCATCCATGCCTGTGCGGCCGCGAGCACCTGCGAGTTTGGCGAAGCGAAGATCACCTCGCGGGATTCGGGCGGCGGCGGCTGAGTCATGCCGTGCGCCGCCTCGCAGGCCGCGCTGTCGATCTCGGGGTCGCCGGTGAGCGCGATGACGACGCGCCCGCTCAGGCTGTTCAAATGCGTGAGGAAGAAATCCCTGGGCGTCGCAGGCGTGGTCTGGTGGACGCCGGTGCGCGAAAACGCGAACAGTCTCTGCGCCGCGCCCGGCGAGAACAAGCGCCTGAGCTGCTCCATCAGCCCCACTTCGCGCAGGTAGACGGTGCTGGCCGTGGACTGGTCGAGCGTGGCCTCGACCTTCGAGAACATGCCGAAGTTTTCCAGCGGCTGCTGTATGTGCGAGCGGCTGGTCTGGGAATCGACCTGAATCTGTCCCATGGTGTCAGCCCTTCTTCCATTGCGCCGTGGGCAGGTCGCCTTCGTCGAGCTCAGGATGGCCCTCGATCTTTGCGCCCGCGGCGGAGAACCGCCGGAATTTGTCGAGTTCGTCGCCGCCGGACCGCCGGCTGGTTCGGGCATGGACGGTGAAATGCGTCATGGCGGGGCTCCACGGGAAGGACGGGCGGACTACCTAGAGAGTCACCACCGCAAACCCCGAGTCCCCTTTGCACACGGGATTAGTGCATCGCTGACGCAAATGAAAAACGGCCCGCACAAGCGGGCCGTTTTCGTTGCCGGAATCGCTTGCGTTCGGCGCTTACTTCTTCGGCGGGATATACAGGTCAGTGATGCTGCCCAGCCCCATTTCGGCCGCGAACATCGGCGTCTCCGACAGCGTCGGGTGCGCATGCACGGTCAGCGCGAGATCCTCTAGGTCGGCGCCCATTTCCATCGCCAGCACGGTCTCGGCCAACAGCTCGCCGGCGTTCACGCCGACAATGCCGGCGCCGATGATGCGCTTGGTGGTCGGGTCCCACAGCAGCTTGGTGACGCCGTCGTCGCGGCCCATCGCCAGCGCGCGGCCGCTCGCCGCCCACGGGAAGCTGGCCTTCTCGAACGGAATGCCCTTGGCCTTCGCCTCAGCCTCGGTCACGCCCATCCATGCGATTTCCGGGTCGGTGTAGGCGACCGACGGAATGGTCATCGCATCGAACTCGACCTTGTGGCCGGCGATCACTTCCGCGGCAACCTTCGCCTCGTTGGTGGCCTTGTGCGCGAGCATCGGGTCGCCGCAGATGTCGCCGATCGCGTAGATGTGCGGCACGTTCGTGCGCTGCTGGCGATCGACCGGGATGAAGCCGCGCTCGTTGACGATCACACCGGCCTTGTCGGCAGAAACTTCCTTGCCGTTCGGGCGGCGGCCGACGGCCAGCAGCACCATGTCGTACTTCTGCGGCTCGGCCGGCGCGTTGTCGCCCTCGAAGGTCGCAACCAGGCCGTCGGCCTGCGCTTCCAGTTTCGTGACCTTGGTCTTCAGCATGATTGCTTCGTAGCGCTTCTCGATGCGCTTCTGCAACGGCTTGACGATGTCGCGGTCGGCGGCCGGGATCAGGCCGTCGGCGAATTCGACCACCGACACCTTCGCGCCCAACGCGTCATACACGCAGGCCATTTCCAGGCCGATGATGCCGCCGCCGATGACCAGCATGCGCTTCGGGATCTGGCGCAGTTCAAGCGCGCCGGTCGAATCGACCAGACGCGGATCGTCATACGGGAAGCCCGGGATCTTCGCGACCGCCGAACCGGCGGCGATGATCGCATTGCGGAACGCGATCGTCTTCACGCCGTCGGCCGTCTCGACCGCCAGCGTGTTCGGCGACGAGAATGCGCCCTTGCCCTGCACGACCTGCACCTTGCGCGCCTTCGCCAGGCCGGAAAGACCGCCGGTCAGCTTCTTGATCACGCTTTCCTTCCAGCCGCGCAGCGCGTCGATGTCGATCTGCGGCGCGCCGAAGCTCACGCCGCTGTGCGACATCTCTTCGGCTTCGGTGATCACCTTGGCCGCATGCAGCAGCGCCTTGGACGGAATGCAGCCGACGTTCAGGCAAACGCCGCCGAGCGCCGCATAGCGCTCGACCAGCACGACCTTCTGGCCGAGGTCGGCTGCGCGGAACGCGGCGGTGTAGCCGCCGGGACCGGCGCCGAGCACCAGCGTGTCGCATTCGATGTCGGCGCTGCCGGCGAAGCTGGCTGCCGCGGGCGCAACGGCCGGCGCGGCCGGGGCTGCCGCAGGCGCGGCGGCCGGTGCAGCCGCTGCCGGCGCTTCTGCGGCGCCGGCCGTTTCGAGCATCAGCACCACGCTGCCTTCGGCGACCTTGTCCCCGAGCTTGACCTTCAGTTCCTTGACGATGCCGGCGGCCGACGACGGGATCTCCATGCTGGCCTTGTCGGACTCGACCGTGATCAGCGACTGCTCGGGCTTGATCGTGTCGCCCGGCTTGACCAGCAGCTCGATGACTTCCACTTCCTTGAAGTCGCCGATGTCGGGGACTTTGATTTCGATGATGCTCATTGTTTGGCTCCGTTATCTTTGCATCGGAAAACTGATCACGCGGCACGGCAGCGCCGAACTCTTGTCGAACTCCGCGCCGGCCTGCACGCCCAGCTCGGCGATCTCGCGCGCGCTGCCGAGGCGCTCGTACGCCGCGTACATGGCGCCCAGCGCGAAGCACTTGCCGCTGCCGATCGCCCAGAAGCGGTCGAAGCTGAACACCTCGCGGTACGAATACACGCCGAAGATGCCGTGCGGGTTCGCAATCAGCGTGGTGATCTGCGACGACTCATAGGGGTCGTCTTCCTCTTCCTTCACGTTCAGGAAGTACTTGTCCTTCAGGACCTGGTGCGCGCGCGTGAAGGTGTCGAACACTTCGTCGCGCGAGCCCAGCCTGCAGTCCTCGCCCATCTCGGTCAGCAGCTTCTTCATCACCGGGAAATGCGCGGTGGTGCCGGACAGCGACACATACGAGCCGTTGACCTCGATGATCTTCTCGTTCGCCTCGTACGCCTGCGACAGCCGGGTGTCCCCGAACGTCACCAGCGAGTCGGCGGCGATGGCGATCTGGTCATCCTTGCGGACGACGACGCAGGTGGTCATCGCGTGGCGCTTACAGCAGGGAGCGGCGCATGTCCGCGAGCACTTCGCCCAGATAGACGATGAAGCGCGCGCCGAGCGCGCCGTCGATCACGCGGTGGTCGTAGGACAGCGACATCGGCAGCATCAGGCGCGGCGCGAAGGCCTTGCCGTCCCAGACCGGCTTGATCTCCGACTTCGACAGCCCGAGGATCGCGACTTCCGGCGCATTGATGATCGGCGTGAACTGCGTGCCGCCGATGCCGCCGAGCGACGAGATCGTGAAGGTTGCGCCCTGCATGTCGGCCGGCTTGAGCTTGCCTTCGCGCGCCTGCGCGGACAGTTCGCCCATCTCCTTCGCGATCTGCGCGAGGCCCTTCTGGTCGGCGTTCTTCACCACCGGCACCACCAGCCCGTTCGGCGTATCGGCCGCAAAACCGATGTTGTAGAAGTGCTTGAGGATCAGGTTCTCGCCGGCTGCGTCGAGCGACGAATTAAAGGCCGGGAATTTCTTCAGCGCCGACACGCTGGCCTTGATCACGAATGCGAGCATGGTCAGCTTCACGCCGGACTTCGCCAGCGACTCGTTGGCGCTCTTGCGGAATTCTTCGAGGTCGGTGATGTCGGCCTGGTCCCATTGCGTGACATGCGGGATCATCACCCAGTTGCGGTGCAGGTTCGGGCCGCTGATCTTCTTGATGCGCGACAGCGGCTCGAGCGAGGTCTCGCCGAACTTCGAGAAATCCAGCGACGGCCACGGCAGCAGGCCGAGCGCGGCGCCGCCACCGCCGGCAGCGGCCGGCGCAGCGCTGGCGCCGGACATCACGCCCTTCACGAAGCCCTGCACGTCTTCCAGCAGGATGCGGCCCTTCGGACCGGTGCCGGTCACGCGGGTCAGGTCGACGCCGAGCTCGCGCGCGAACTTGCGCACCGACGGCGATGCATGCGACTTCGCGCCGTTGGCGGCGGCCGGTGCGGCGGCAGGTGCCGGCGCAGGGGCAGCGGCGACCGGCGCGGCCACGGGGGCGGGAGCTGCCGGCGCTGGCGCGGCCACCGCGGCAGGCGCAGGCGCTGCGGCAGGTGCCGGGGCCGGTGCAGCGGCGGCGCCGTCAGCCGGCTCCAGCATCAGCACCACGCTGCCCTCGGCGACCTTGTCGCCGAGCTTGACCTTCAATTCCTTCACGACGCCCGCATGGCTGCTCGGGATCTCCATGCTGGCCTTGTCGGACTCGACCGTGATCAGCGACTGCTCGGCCTTCACCACATCGCCCGGCTTGACCAGCAGCTCGATGACTTCCACCTCCTTGAAGTCGCCGATGTCGGGCACCTTGATTTCTACTTGGCTCATTGTTTTTGCTCCGTTGGTTCCCGCCTGTGCGGGACGATCTCGCCCGAATTATGGACGAGCTGTGCAGCTGCGGGTTTCTGTCGCGTTAAGACAGGATTAAAATCGCCATCGTTTTTTGCTTCTCCCATCAAAACCGGCAGCATTTAATGCTGCCGGTTGATTTTTAAGAAGCACAACCTGCCAATGGGCTAATTCAGACGTTGACCGGGTTCGGCTTGTTCGGATCGAGGCCGTACTTCGTGATCGCCTGCGCCACCACGGACGCATCAATCTTGCCGTCGTCAGCCAGCTGCTTCAGTGCCGCAACCGTGACGAAGTGGCGGTTCACCTCGAAGAACTCGCGCAGTTTCGCGCGGGTGTCGGAGCGACCAAAACCATCGGTGCCCAGCACCTTGTACGAACGGCCTTTCGGGATGAACGGGCGAACCTGTTCTGCATAGCTGCGCATGTAATCGGTGGCGGCGATCACCGGGCCTTCCGACGCCTGCAGCTGCGCGGTCACATAGGGCACGCGCGGCGTTGCGGTCGGGTTCAGCATGTTCCAGCGGTCGGCATCCTGACCTTCGCGCGCGGCCAGCGTGAACGACGGCGCGGACCAGACGTCGGCGGCGATGCCCCAGTCCTGCTCGAGCAGCGCGGCTGCTTCGATCACTTCGCGCAGGATGGTGCCCGAACCCATCAGCTGCACGCGCTGCCTGGTCTTGGCCTGCGACGACTGCAGCAGGTACAGGCCCTTCAGGATGCCCTCTTCCTGCCCCGGCTTCATGCCCGGATGCGCGTAGTTCTCGTTCATCAGCGTGATGTAATAGAACACGTCTTCCTGCTTCTCGACCATGCGCTTCAGGCCGTCCTGCAGGATCACCGCGACTTCATGCGCGAAGGTCGGGTCGTACGGCATGCAGTTCGGGATGGTCGACGCCAGCACGTGGCTGTGACCGTCTTCGTGCTGCAGGCCTTCGCCGTTCAGCGTGGTGCGGCCCGCAGTGCCGCCAAGCAGGAAGCCGCGTGCGCGCATGTCGCCGGCAGCCCACGCGAGGTCGCCGATACGCTGCAGCCCGAACATCGAGTAGAAGATGTAGAACGGGATCATCACGCGGTTGTTCGTCGAGTATGACGTCGCCGCAGCGATCCACGAGCTCATCGCGCCTGCTTCGTTGATGCCTTCCTGCAAAATCTGGCCGGCCTTGTCCTCGCGGTAGTAGCTGACCTGGTCCTTGTCGACCGGCTCGTACAGCTGGCCCTGCTGGTTGAAGATGCCGATCTGGCGGAAGAAGCCTTCCATGCCGAAGGTACGGGCTTCGTCAACGAGGATGGGCACGACGCGCGGAGCGAGCTCCTTGTCGCGCAGCAGCACGGTCAGTGCGCGCACATAGGCTTGCGTGGTCGAGATCTCGCGGCCTTCGGCGGTCGGATCGAGGATCGCCTGGAAGGCAGCCAGGTCCGGCACCGACAGTTTCTCTTCGGCCTGGCGGCGGCGCTGCGGCAGGTAGCCGCCGAGCTGCTTGCGGCGCTCGTGCAGGTATTTCATTTCCGGCGCGTCATCGGCCGGCTTGTAGAACGGCACCTCGTGCAGCTTGTCGTCCGGGATCGGGATGCCGAAGCGGTCGCGCATCTCGCGGATCGCCTGGTCGTCGAGCTTCTTGGTCTGGTGCGCGGTATTGCGTGCCTCGCCGGACTTGCCCATGCCGTAGCCCTTGACGGTCTTCGCCAGGATCACGGTCGGCTGACCCTTCTTCTCCTGCGCCGCCTTGTACGCTGCGTAAATCTTGTGCGGGTCGTGGCCGCCGCGGGTCAGGCGCCAGATGTCGTCGTCCGACATGTTGGCCACCAGCTCGAGCGCGCGCGGATCCTTGCCGAAGAAATGCTTGCGCACGTACGCGCCGTCCTTCGCCTTGTAGTTCTGGTACTCGCCGTCGACGGTTTCCATCATGATCCGCTGCAGCACGCCGTCCTTGTCGCGCGCCAGCAGGTCATCCCAGTTCGAGCCCCAGATCACCTTGATCACGTTCCAGCCCGCGCCGCGGAAGTCGGCCTCGAGCTCCTGCATGATCTTGCCGTTGCCGCGCACCGGGCCGTCAAGACGCTGCAGGTTGCAGTTGATGACGAACACGAGGTTGTCGAGCATCTCGCGGCCGGCCATGCCGATCGCGCCCATCGATTCCGGCTCGTCCATCTCGCCGTCGCCGCAGAATGCCCACACCTTGCGGTTCGCGGTGTCGGCGATCTGGCGTGCATGCAGGTACTTCAGGAAGCGTGCCTGGTAAATCGCCATCAGCGGGCCGAGGCCCATCGACACGGTCGGGAACTGCCAGAAGTCCGGCATCAGCTTCGGGTGCGGGTACGACGACAGGCCCTTGCCGTCAACTTCGCGGCGGAAGTTCAGCATCTGGTCGTCGGTGATGCGGCCTTCGAGATAGGCGCGCGCATAGATGCCGGGCGACGAATGGCCCTGGATGTACAGCAGGTCGCCGCCGTGGTTCTCGTCCGGTGCATGCCAGAAGTGGTTGAAGCCGATGCCGAGCATGTTGGCCAGCGACGCAAAGCTGGAGATGTGGCCGCCGAGATCGCCGTCGGCGCGGTTCGCACGGACCACCATCGCCATTGCGTTCCAGCGCATGTACGAGCGCAGCCGCTCTTCGTATTCCAGGTTGCCCGGGCAGTGCTCGCCAAGGTGCGCCGGAATCGTGTTCACGTACGCAGTGTTGCTGGAGAACGGGATGTGCGCGCCGCGACGGCGCGCGAGGTCCACCATGCGCTCAAGCAGGTAGTGTGCGCGCTCCGCGCCTTCGTGCTCGATGACGGACTCGAGGGCGTCGAGCCACTCACGGGTTTCCATTACATCGGGATCGTTGGCGGCTTGCGCCAGGATGGTGTCGATTTGCGCTGCCATGAGAGTCTCCTGGGTTCTTGTCGAGGCCGGTTTCAGGGAGTGCCGGCAGATTCACCTTACAGCGAAATCTGGCGGAATTTCAATGGCGCGGAGTGTAGCAGGACTTGCAGGGTTTTTCAAAATACGGTAAATGATTTCATTATGTGGAATACCACTAAGGAAAAGCCGTACAAACAGCCGTACCAACCGACACTCAGCCGGACACTCTATAGTGCGCGCGGATTGCGCCTGATCGGGGAACGACAAGGCTTTGCTGCGCATCAAACAGCGGCCCCGGGGGCGCGCAGGGTTGGCCGCAGCGCGCCTTGACCCGCACCAACGGGGCCCCGCTCTTATAATGGCTGTTTGCTCACACTCACCCACACCGCAAGATCCCATGTCCGCAAAAATCATCGATGGAAACCAGCTGTCGCGCGAGTTGCGCACCGAAGTCGCGCGGCGCGCGGCCGCCCTGACCGCCCGCGGTCATCAGCCCGGCCTCGCCGTGGTGCTGGTCGGCGACAATCCTGCGTCGCAAGTCTATGTGCGCAACAAGGTCAAGGCCTGCGAGGACAACGGCATCCATTCGGTGCTGGAAAAATATGACGCCAGCCTGTCGGAGGCCGAACTGCTGGCGCGGGTCGATGCGCTGAACCGCGACCCGAAGATCAACGGCATCCTGGTGCAGCTGCCGCTGCCCGCGCACATTGATGCGCACAAGGTGATCGAAGCGATCGCGCCGGAAAAGGATGTCGACGGTTTCCATATCAGCAACGCCGGCCTGCTGATGACGGGCCAGCCGCTGTTCCGCCCGTGCACGCCGTACGGCGTGATGAAGATGCTGGAGTCGATCGACTATCCGGTGCGCGGCGCGCATGCGGTGGTGGTCGGCGCATCGAACATCGTCGGCAAGCCGCAGGCGATGATGCTCTTGCAAGCGGGCGCGACCGTCACCATCTGCAATTCGAAGACGCGCGACCTCGGCCACCATACGCGTGACGCCGACATCCTCGTCGTCGCCACCGGCAAGCGGAACATCGTCACGGCCGACATGGTCAAGCCGGGAGCGGTGGTGATCGACGTCGGCATGAACCGCGACGACGCCGGCAAGCTGTGTGGCGACGTCGATTTCGCGCCGACCGCCGAAGTGGCCGGCTGGATCACGCCGGTGCCCGGCGGCGTCGGCCCGATGACGATCACCATGCTGCTCGTGAACACGATCGAGGCTGCCGAGCGCGTCGCTGCAGCAAGCTGAATCACACCGGATACTGAACATACTGAACCCATGACGACCAACGCCCTGCTCGACTTTACCGACCTGCCCCGTTTCGACCTGTTCCAGCCGGACCAGGTAACGCCGGCGATTGCGCAACTGCTGGACGACGCGCGCCGCGTCGTCAGCCAGCTGGAAGCGGCCGATGCGCCGGCCGGCTGGGACCAGTTCGTCGTGCCGCTGGAAGCCGTCACCGAAAAGCTCGGCCGCGCGTGGGGCGTGGTCGGCCACCTGAACGCAGTGGTCGATACGCCCGAGCTGCGCGCCGCGTACAACGAGAACCTGCCGAAGGTCACCGAGTTCTGGACCGAGCTCGGCCAGAACCTGAAGCTGTTTGAAAAATACAAGGCGCTGCAGGCCAGCCCCGAATACGCGACGCTGCCGGCGGCGCGCAAGAAGATCATCGACAACGCAGTGCGCGACTTCCGACTCGGCGGCGCCGAGCTGCCGGACGACAGCAAGGCGCGCTTTGCCGAGATCCAGGAACAGCAGGCGGCGCTGTCGACGCGCTTTTCCGAGAACGTGCTCGACGCGACCAATGCGTACGAACTGATCATTGACGACGAGGCGCGGCTGGCCGGGCTGCCGGACGACGTGAAGCAGGCCGCGCGCGCGTCGGCCGAGCGCGAAGGCAAGGCGGGCTGGCGCTTCACGCTGCACTTCCCTTCTTACTTCCCGATCCTGCAATACGCGGATGACCGCGCGCTGCGCGAGACCATCTACCGCGCGAATGCGACCAAGGCGTCTGAGCTGGGCGCGAACCCGGACTGGGACAACACGCAGAACATCGTCGAGATACTGAAGCTGCGCGACGAAGAAGCGAAGCTGCTCGGCTATGCGAACTTCGCCGAAGTGTCGCTGGTGCCGAAAATGGCGACCGCGCCGCAGCAAGTGATCGGCTTCCTCGACGACCTCGCGCAGCGCGCGCGTCCGTTCGCCGAGAACGATCTGGCCGAACTGCGCGCTTTCGCGAAGGCAGAGCTGGGCCTGGACAAGCTCGAGGCCTGGGACGTCACGTATGCATCGGAAAAGCTGCGCGAACAGCGCTATGCGTTCTCCGAGCAGGAAGTGAAAATGTACTTCCCCGAGCCGAGGGTCGTCGGCGGCCTGTTCCGCCTGATCCAGAACATGTTCGGCGTCGACATCAAGCCCGACAGCAGCCCGGTCTGGCATCCGGACGTGCAGTTCTTCTGCATCAAGAAGCAGGGCCGGGTGATCGGCCAGTTCTACCTCGACCTGTATGCGCGCAGCGGCAAGCGCGGCGGCGCATGGATGGACGATGCGCGCGGCCGCAAGAACCTCGGCGGCGACGTGCAGACGCCGATCGCCTACCTGACCTGCAATTTCACTGAACCGGCCATCGTCAACGGCGTGAAGAAGCCCGCCTACTTCACGCATGACGAAGTGATCACGCTGTTCCACGAATTCGGCCACGGCCTGCATCACATGCTGACTGCCGTCGATGAGCTCGGCGTGTCCGGCATCTCGGGCGTCGAATGGGACGCGGTCGAGCTGCCGTCGCAGTTCATGGAGAACTTCTGCTGGGAATGGGACGTGCTGCAGCACATGACCGCGCATGCCGACACCGGCGCGCCGCTGCCGCGCGCGCTGTACGACAAGATGATCGCCGCAAAGAACTTCCAGTCCGGCCTGCAGATGCTGCGACAGGTCGAGTTCTCGCTGTTCGACATGCACCTGCACTTTGACCATGACCCGAACGGCAGCCAGAGCGTCGCCGACGTGCTGGCCGACGTGCGCCATCGCGTCGCCGTCATCATCCCGCCGGCGTTCAACCGCTTCCAGAATTCGTTCTCGCACATCTTCGCCGGCGGCTATGCGGCCGGCTACTACAGCTACAAGTGGGCCGAGGTGCTGTCGGCCGACGCATACGGCGCATTCGAGGAAGCGCAGGGCGACCCGAACCGCCTGGCCGAGACCGGCATCGCGTTCCACCGCGAGATCCTGTCGGTCGGCGGCTCGCGCAGCGCGCTGGAATCGTTCACCGCGTTCCGCGGACGCGAGCCGAGCATCGATGCGCTGCTGCGCCACAACGGCATGGTGCAGGCCAACGGATGACCCGCGTCGACTTCCACAGCAAAGTGCCGGACAAGATCGCCTATGCGTGCCGGCTGGTGCGCAAGGCGCGCGCGGCCGACATGAAAGTCGTGCTGTTTGCCGCCGACCGCGCGCAGCTGGCGGCGCTCGACGAGGCGCTGTGGACCTTCTCCGAACAGGACTTCGTGCCGCATGTGATGGCCGGTGACGAGCTCGCTGCGATGACGCCGGTGATCCTCGCGCACGACGCCGGACAGGAGCTGCCGCATCACCAGGTACTGGTCAACCTGTCGCGCGAGACGCCCGCGCATTTCGCGCGCTTCGAGCGGATGTTCGAAATCGTGTCGACTGATGACGACGACCTGCTCGCGGGACGCGCACGCTACCGGCAGTACCAGCAGCGCGGCTATCCGCTCACTCATTTTGAGGCTGACAAATCATGAACGAACAAGACCTCGACATTCCGCTGCTGACCGACATCATCGAGCAGCCCGCCACGGCTGCGCCGGTACGCGAAGCCGCGCCGGCGGCGTCGCTCGGGCCGCTCGAGGAAGCGCTGGCCGAGCGGCTCGCCGCCGGGCTGGCAATACAAGTGCCCATCCTCGTCGAGAGCGCGCTGCGCGAGCAGCTGTCCGCTGCGCTCGGTGCGAAGCTGCAGGCCGAGCTGCTGACCGCGCTGACGAATGCGCTGCCGGCAGCGGCAACGGCGGCGGCGGCGGAACTTTCGGCACAAGTCGCGTACCAAGTCGGCGGATTGCTCGAGCAGCGGCTGCAGAGCGACGTACGCGAGGCGGTCGCCAAAGAGGTCGCCCGACTGAACGCCCCGACGTACTGAGCGCGCGGCAATCCTGACAGCATTCATCGCACTCCATCGCCCCCCGCCTGATCGCATCACACAGGGTTCAACATGAAAGTCATCGTCCTCGGTGCAGGCATCGTCGGCACCGCTTCCGCATGGTTCCTGCAAAAGGCAGGCCATGAGGTCACCGTCATCGACCGCCAGCCGGGCGCCGCGCAGGAAACCAGCTTTGCGAACGGCGGACAGATCTCGGTGTCGCATGCGGAACCGTGGGCGAATCCGTCGGCGCCGCTGAAGCTGCTGAAGTGGCTCGGCCGCGAGGATGCGCCGCTGCTGTTCCGGCTGCGTCCCGAATGGCTGCAATGGCGCTGGGGCATGGCCTTCCTGCGCGAGTGCACGCCGGCGCGGACCGCGCACAACATCCGCCAGATCATCGCGATCGCCGAATACAGCCGGCAGACGCTGCAGGCCGTGCGCGCCGAGACCGGCATCGCCTACGATTGCGAGACGCGCGGCATCCTGCATTTCTATACCGACGAGGCCGAATTCAGGCAGTCGCTGCCTGCGGCGCAACTGATGCGCGATCTCGGCTGCCCGCGCCAGACCATCTCGGCCGACGAAGTCGTGCGCATCGAGCCGGCGCTGGCGCCGATCCGCCAGAAGATCGCCGGTGGCGACTACACCGCCACCGATGAATCCGGCGACATTTACAAATTCACCACCGGTCTCGCGCAGCGCTGCATCGAAGCCGGCGTGCAGTTCGTGTTCAACACCACCGTCACGCGCCTGCTGACCGAAGGCAGCGGCGCAGCTGCGCGCATTGCCGGCATTGAAGTGATCGACGAGCATGGCCGCCACCGGCAGCTGCATGCCGACAGCTATGTGCTGGCCATGGGCAGCTTCTCGCAGCCGCTGGCCCGCGACATCGGCATCGACCTGATGCTCTATCCGGGCAAGGGCTATTCGGCGACCTACCAGGTGAAGGACAGCGAGCTTGCGCCGCATGTATCGCTGACCGACGATGGCTACAAGCTGGTGATCTCGCGCCTCGGCGACCGCCTGCGCGTGGCCGGCACGGCCGAGCTGAACGGCTACACGCGCGAGCTGAACCCGGTGCGCTGCGAGGCGATCACGCGCCGCACGCGCGAGCTGTTCCCGGGCGCCTGCGACTACGACAATCCGCAGTACTGGACCGGCTTGCGCCCGCTGACGCCGTCGAACGTCCCCTATATCGGCAAGACGAAATTCTCAAACTTCTTCCTGAACACCGGCCACGGCACGCTGGGCTGGACGATGGGCTGCGGCTCGGGCAAGGCGATTGCCGACATCGTCTCCGGCCGCCGCCCGGACGTGGACTTCGCTTTCACCGGCATGGTGCGCACGCACGGCGACCGGCCGCTGATCTCGGTGCCGGCGAAAAGCTGAATCGATGGTAGCGGCCGCTGATCGCCGCCGGCAGCGCCGGCCGATCGTGGCCTTTATGCGTCTGCAATTGCCACTGGCGCAATTCTTGTATTACCTTTTGCGCTGGCAGCCCCATACCAACTATTCAGCCCACTGCGGAGACCATCAATGCGCTTTTCCACCACCAGCCTTTCCCTGCTCGCCCTGATCGCCGCTCAGGCCGGCGCGCAGGAGTCCGTCGTGAAGATCGGCCATGTCGGCCCGCTGTCCGGTCCGATTGCCCACCTCGGCAAGGACAACGAAAACGGCGCAAGGATGGCGGTTGATGTGCTGAACGCGAAAGGCGTGACGATCGGCGGCAAGAAAATGAAGTTCCAGCTGCTGGCCGAGGATGACGGCGCAAACCCGCAGCAGGCGACCGCCGTCGCGCAGAAGCTCGCCGATGCGAAAGTCGCCGGCGTGATCGGCCACCTGAATTCGGGCACGACGATTCCTGCATCAAAAATCTATAACGATCACGGCATACCGCAGATCTCGCCGTCGTCGACCAACCCGAAGTACACGCAGCAGGGTTACAAGGGCGCGTTCCGGGTGGTGGCCAATGACGGCCAGCTCGGTGGCGCGCTCGGCCGCTACGCGGCCAACACGCTGAAGATCAAGAATGTCGCGATCATCGACGACCGTACCGCCTACGGGCAGGGCGTCGCGGACGAATTCGCGAAGGCCGCGAAGGCGGCCGGCATCAAGGTGGTGGGCCGCCAGTACACGAATGACAAGGCCACCGATTTCAATGCCATCCTTACCGCGATCAAGGGCAAGGCGCCGGACCTCGTTTTCTTCGGCGGCATGGATGCGGTCGGCGGGCCGATGCTGCGCCAGATGAAGCAGCTCGGCGTCAACGCGAAATTCATGGGCGGCGACGGCATCTGCACCGAACAGCTGCCGTCGCTGGCCGGCGCGGGCATCGGCGACGACCAGGTGGTCTGCGCGGAAGCGGGCGGCGTCGAGGTGAGCCAGAAGAAAACGATGGAGAACTTCCGCGCGGACTATCGCAAGAAATTCGGCGTGGACGTGAAACTGTATGCGCCGTATGTGTATGACGCGGTGATGGTGATGGCCGATGCGATGCAGCGCGCGAATTCGGCCGAGCCGGCGAAATACCTGCCGGAGCTGGCGAAGAGCCGCTATCAGGGCGTGACCGGCCTGATCGAGTTCGATGCGCGCGGCGACATGAAGACCGGCACGCTGACGCTGTACACCTTCAGGGGCGGCAAGCGCGCGCAGATCGCGGTCGTCCACTGACGGCGCCGCATGCGCAGGCCTCGTCGCTGCGGCGGCGGGGCGAAAAAAAAGCGCTTCGACTGAAGCGCTTTTTTTGATCCGGCCGAAGGATTACTTCAGGCCCAGGATCCATTTCGCCAGCGTGTGCGCCTCGGCGTCCGACACTTGCGGGTTGGCCGGCATCGGGATCGCGCCCCAAACGCCGCTGCCGCCCTTCTGGATCTTCGTGGCCAGCTTGCCTTCTGCGGACTTGTCGCCCTTGTACTTGGCAGCGACTTCCTTGTAGCCCGGGCCGACCAGCTTGGCGTCGACCGAGTGGCAGGCCAGGCAGTTCTTTTCTTTAGCCAGCTGCTCGTTGGCAAATGCGGCGTTCGATGCCAGAGCTGCGACTGCTGCCACGGCGACCAGGATGTGTTTCATGACTCTCTCCAATTAGGTAAAAGTGGCAGGATTTTACTCGAATTCCGCTTCCTGCTCAGGACGGAAATTAGCACCACCGCAAGCGATTTGCCTGCGGTGGTTACATTCCATCACACGATATTGTCAGTCGGTGACAGCGCCACGGCTGGCCGTCGATGCCAGTTTGGCAAACTTGGCCAGCACGCCGCGCGTGTACTTCGGCGCCGGCGGCGTCCAGGCCTTGCGGCGGCGCTCCAGCTCCTCGTCGGACACGTTCACCTGAATCAGCAGCTTGTGCGCATCGATCGTGACCGAATCACCTTCCTGCACCAGCGCGATATTGCCGCCGACCGCAGCTTCCGGCGCGACGTGACCGACCACCATGCCCCAGGTACCGCCGGAGAAACGGCCGTCGGTGATCAGGCCAACCGATTCACCGAGGCCCTTGCCGACCAGCGCCGACGTCGGCGACAGCATTTCCGGCATGCCCGGGCCGCCCTTCGGGCCCAGATAACGCAGCACGACCACGTCGCCGGCGTTGATCTTGCCCGCCAGGATGGCGTCCATTGCGGTCGGCTCGTCGTCGAACACGCGTGCCGGGCCGGTGATCGCCGGGTTCTTCAGGCCGGTGATCTTTGCGACGCAGCCTTCGGTGGCGAGGTTGCCCTTCAGGATCGCGAGGTGACCTTCTTCATACAGCGCTTTGTCGAGCGGCATGATCACGTCCTGGTCAGCGCGCGGCTGGTCCGGCACGTTCGCCAGTTCCTCGGCGATGGTCTTGCCGGTGATGGTCATGCAGTCGCCGTGCAGCAGGCCTGCGTTCAGCAGGAGCTTCATCACTTGCGGCACGCCGCCGGCGGTGTGCAGGTCGGTCGCCAGGTATTTGCCGGACGGCTTCATGTTGCAGATGACCGGCACTTTCTTGCGCATGCGCTCGACATCGTCGATGGTCCACTCAACCTGCGCCGCGTGCGCGATCGCCAGGTAGTGCAGCACGGCGTTGGTCGAACCGCCGGTCGCCATGATCACCGCCATCGCATTCTCGATCGACTTGCGGGTGATGATGTCGCGCGGCTTGAGGTTTTTGCGGACCGCCTGCACCAGCACGCGAGCCGATTCCTCGGCCGAGCGCACTTTCTCGTCGTCCGGGTTGGCCATCGTCGACGAGTACAGCAGCGACATGCCGAGCGCCTCGAACGACGACGACATGGTGTTTGCGGTGTACATGCCGCCGCAGGAACCGGTCGACGGGCATGCATTCTTCTCGATGCCGTCGAAATCTTCCTGCGACATGTTACCGGCGGTGAACTGGCCGACGGCCTCGAATGCCGACACGATGTTCAGGTCGGTGCCCTTCCACTTGCCGGCCTTGATGGTGCCGCCGTACACATAGATGCCCGGCACGTTGGTGCGTGCCAGCGCGATCATCCCGCCCGGCATGTTCTTGTCGCAGCCGCCGATGACGACGACGCCGTCCATCCACTGGCCCTGCACGCAGGTCTCGATGCAGTCGGCGATGACTTCGCGCGAAATCAGCGAGTACTTCATGCCCTCGGTGCCCATCGACATGCCGTCGGAGATGGTCGGCGTGCCGAACACCTGCGGGTTCGCGCCCGACGCGCGGGTCGCGGCGATCGCGGCATCGGCCAGCTTCTGCAGGCCGGAGTTGCACGGCGTGATGGTGGAGTGGCCGTTGGCGATACCGATCATCGGGTTGCTGAAGTCTTCCTTCTTGTAGCCCATCGCGTAGTACATCGCGCGGTTCGGGCTGCGGGCTACGCCCTCGGTAATGTGTTTGGAACGTTCGTTGTCAGCCATGGCGTCTCCGGATGATCAGTTGTGGGTTTGCGAAGACCGTAACCATGCCTTGCGAACAAAATGCTGTCAAATATATGATTCGTCAGTTATTGATACTTTGCGCGAATCACTGAATGAACATCGAACTGCGCCAGCTGCGCTACTTCGTCGCCGTCGCCGAAGAGATGCACTTCGGCCGCGCCGCGCGGCGCCTGCACATGACGCAGCCGCCGTTGTCGCAGGCGATCCAGGCGCTGGAAGCAAATCTTGGCGCGGCGCTGTTCCTGCGCACGCGGCGCTCGGTCGCGCTGACCGCCGCCGGCGACGCGCTGCTGCCGGAAGCACGCCGGCTGCTGCTGCATGCCGAGGCGCTGCCGGCGCTGGCCCGGCGCGCGGCGGCCGGCGAGACCGGCACGCTGTCGCTCGCATTCGTGTCGATCGCCGATTACAACCTGCTGCCGGACGCGTTGCGCGAATTCTCTGCCGCCTATCCGGCGGTGCAGGTATCGCTGCAGGAAGCCACCACCGACATCCAGCTCGAGATGCTGGCCGAGGGCGTGATCGACGCCGGCATCGTGATCGCGCCGCTGCCGGACACGACGATGCGCGAGATCGATTACCTGCCGCTGCTGTCCGAGCCGCTGGTGCTGGCGCTGCCCGAACACAGTCCGCACGCGCGGCGCGGCAAGATTTCGCTGAAACAGCTGGCCGACGAGCCGCTGGTGATTTTCCCGCGGCGGATCGGGCCGCGCTTCCAGGACCTGATCCTCAACTGCTTCCATGACGCCGGCATCACGCCGCGCATCGGCCAGGAAGCGATCCAGATGCAGACCATCGTCAGTCTGGTTTCGGCCGGCATGGGGTTTGCGCTTGTGCCACAATCCGTGTCCAACCTGAAGCGTCCCGGCGTGCAATATCGCGCGCTGCAGGAAGCGTCACCGAAGGTCGAATTCGGGCTCGCATGGCGGCGCGACAATACGTCGCCGGTGCTGGCCGCCTTCACCAAACTGCTGCGAAAGAAACGCTAGATGCTGATCCACCCGATGCCCGACCCGGTCGCATTCGCGATCGGTCCTCTTGCCGTGCGCTGGTATGGCCTGATGTACCTGGCAGCGTTCCTGCAGGTGATCCTGCTCGGCCGCGTGCGCGTGCGCCAGCCGCATGTGGCGGCAGCCGGCTGGAAGGCAGAGCACATCGAGGACATGCTGTTCTATGGCGTGCTCGGCGTGGTGCTCGGCGGACGCCTAGGCGAAGTGCTGTTCTATCACCCGGCCTACTACCTCGCCAATCCGCTGGAGATCTTCGCGGTCTGGAAAGGCGGCATGTCCTTCCACGGCGGCTTCCTCGGCGTGCTGCTGGCGATGGCGTTGTGGGCGCACCGGCACGACCGCCGCTGGATGGAAGTGATGGACCTGATCGCGCCGCTGGTGCCGCTCGGCTATGCGTTCGGCCGCATCGGCAACTTCATCAATGCCGAACTGCCGGGCCGCGTCGCCGATGCGACGCTGCCGTGGGCGATGGTGTGGCCGAACGTGGATGCGCTGCCGCGCCACCCGTCGCCGGTCTATCAGGCGCTGGTCGATGGCGTGCTGCTGTTCATCGTGCTGTGGCTGTTTGCGCGCAAGCCGCGCCCCTACCTGGCCGTCAGCGGGCTGTTCGCAGCCGGCTACGGTTGCGCACGCTTCTTCACCGAATACTTCCGCACGCCCGACTATGAAGTCGGCGTGGGCGGCTGGACGATCTCGGCCGGACAGATGCTGTC
>JACCDS011141393.1_pt1 | contig 21789 bp, 13 predicted proteins | sample 7446441 | NCBI WGS metagenome assembly JACCDS01 (sample SAMN15323445, study PRJNA562643) | freshwater metagenome | isolation source: river surface water | place: USA:Blue River Watershed | collected 2017-08-17 | reverse complement strand
GCGGAGAACACGAATTTGCCGCTGGTGATGTCCACCTGGCCGCCGCCGAAGTTGACGGCATAGAGGCCGTTCTTCACCGAGGCGATGATTTCCGCCGGGTCCTTGTCGCCGGCCAGCATGTAGGTGTTGGTCATGCGCGGCATCGGCAGGTGCGCATACGACTCGCGCCGGCCGTTGCCGGTCGGCTGCATCTTCATCAGCCGTGCATTCAGCGTATCCTGGATATAGCCGCGCAGGATGCCGTCTTCGATCAGTGTGGTGCACTGGGTCGGATGACCCTCGTCATCGACGTTCAGCGAGCCGCGCCGGTCGGCCAGCGTGCCGTCATCGACCACGGTGACGCCCTTCGCGGCGACGCGCTCGCCGATGCGGCCGGAAAAGGCGCTGGATCCCTTGCGGTTGAAGTCGCCTTCGAGCCCGTGGCCGATCGCCTCGTGCAGCAGCACGCCCGGCCAGCCGGGGCCGAGCACGACCGTCATCGGTCCGGCCGGTGCCGGACGCGCATCGAGGTTGGTCAGCGCGGAATTGACCGCGTCGCCCGCGTACTTCTCCAGCAATTCGTCGCTGAAGTAGCTGAAATCGTAGCGTCCGCCACCGCCAGCCGTGCCGATCTCGCGGCGGCCATCCTGCTCTGCGATCACGGTCAGCGACAGCCTGACCAGCGGACGAATGTCGGCAGCGATCACGCCGTCACTGCGCACGACTAGCACCACGTCATGCTCGCCGGACAGGCCGGCCATCACCTGAACGATGCGCGGATCTTTCGCGCGCGCGATGCGTTCGAGCTTTTCCAGCAGCTTTACTTTCGCAGTGGCGTCCAGTGATACCACCGGATCTTTCTGAAGGTACAGCGCACGCGCCGAACCGGGCCGGATCGCCGATGCAACCTTGATGCGCCCGGCGCCCTGGCGGGCGATCGAGCGGGTCGCGGCTGCTGCCTCCAGCAGCGCGCGCTCGGAAATGTCGTCGGAATAAGAGAAAGCCGTCTTGTCGCCTGACACCGCGCGCACGCCGACACCCTGGTCGATCGAAAAACTGCCGGTCTTGACGATCCCCTCTTCCAGACTCCAGCTCTCGCTCTTGGTGTGCTGGAAGTACAGGTCGGCGTAATCGACCTTGTGCGTGAAGATCGTTCCCAGTACCGACAGCAGCTTGCCCTCGTCTAGGCCGTAGGGCGTCAGCAGGATGTCGCTGGCGGTGGCTTGGGCGTGCAGGTTGGGTTCGATGATTTTCATGAGAGATCGGCAGCGGGAAGAAACGAACCCTGATTCTAATGGATAGCGCCGCGGCGCGCCGGCGCGGCGCCGATTACAGCGTGCGGTGCTTCAGCGCCGGCAAGCTCTGGCGCACGCTGTCCATCCAGTCGCGATCAACCTCGCCGCGAACCACGCCCTCGCCTTCGGCCACCTGCTGACGAATCTCGCCCCACGGATCGACCAGCATGCTGTAGCCCCAGGTCCGCCGGCCATTGGGATGATGGCCGCCCTGCGCTGCCGCCAGCACGTAGCACTGGTTCTCGATGGCGCGCGCGCGCAGCAGAATCTCCCAGTGCGCACGGCCGGTCGTGTAGGTGAATGCCGCCGGCACGACCATCAGGTCGCACTGTCCCATCGCCCGGTACAGCTCGGGGAAGCGCAGGTCGTAGCAGATCGACAGTCCGATGCGGGCGAACGGTGTCTCCAGCAGGCCGATCGCGCTGCCGGGCAAGATGGTGCGCGATTCGTCGAATGATTCGGTGCCACGCGAGAAACCGAACAGATGGATCTTGTCATAGCGCGCCGCCTGCGTGCCGTCCGGCGCGTACGCCAGCAGTGAATTCATCACTTTGCCCGGCGCGGGCGAGCGCAGCGGTACCGTGCCGCCGAGCAGCCAGACACCGGCCTGCCGCGCAAGACCAGACATGAACGCCTGCAATGGCCCGTCTTCGGGCGCCTCCGCATGGCCGATCTTGTCAGTATCGCGATGACCGAGCATGGCCCAGTACTCGGGCAGCAATATCAGACGGGCGCCCGCCTGTGCCGCCTCATGCACCAGCCGCGCGGCAATGCGACGGTTCTGTTCGGGATCCGGGGTCGAGACCATCTGGATCGCGGCCACCTGAAATTGTCGAAGTTCAGCGTCGTCTGTCATCTTGCCTGTCCTCACTGCCCGCTGCGATCCGGCTCCGCGGCTGGCTTGCGCCGACCGGCTACCTTCTTGATAACCGGATCTTTCCACGGTCCGGTGACGTGGTACTCCTGGGTCAGCGCTGCCGACAGCGGGTACTTCAGCACATACTGGGCGAGAAAGGCACCCAGTCCCACCACCGGATTGACCGCCAGCCCGTACAGTACCGAGGCGCCGCCGGCGTTCACGTCGGGAATCACGACCACGTTCAGGTTCTGCGTTTCCTGCGCCAGATCGACCGTGCCGTCCATCAGCACCAGTGCCTGCGGACCACGCATTTTGAAGCTGTCGCTGGTCAGCGTGCCGCGCGAAATGGTCGCCACGCTGGCAATCGAATCGAAAGCAAAACCCTCGGAAAATATATCGCGGAAATCCAGCGTCAGCCGGCGCGGCAGCGACTGCAGGCTCATCACGCCAAGCAGCTTGGCGACGCCGGGATCCGCTTTCAGGAACTGGCCCGCGCCGAGCTTCAGGCTGAGGCTGCCGGACATGGTCGGAAGATCGAAGGTAACCGGATCGCCACGCCAGCTGAGCTCGCCCTCCATCCTGCCCTTGCCGCCCTTGAGCGTGCGCTCGAAGCCCATGCGATCGAGCAGCTTGCCGGCATCGGCGATATCAAGTTCGTAGTTCAGGGTGGTCTGTCCGCCCGTCAGGCCCGTGCTCCATTGGCCGGTCGCGTACATACTGCCGCCCGGGTTAAAGATGGCCAGCCGGCTGATCCGCCACTCGCGGCCGGGTCCGGTCGACAGCACCGCGTTGGTGGCGCCGAGTTCCAGCCGGCCCAGGTGGATGCCGCGCAGATCGAAGTTATCGACCACGATATCCAGGCCCGGCAACTCGGTAAATTCCGGTTTGCGCCCGCTCAGGATATCTGTCACGTCAGAAGCCGTATTCTGCTCGATCTTCAGTTTGGACAGGCGCGCGCTGAGCTTGCCGGCGCCGCGCTCTGACAGCGGGTCTTCCCAGCTGACGCGACCGACGATCTCGTCTGCATTGACGTTGAAATGCCAGCCGCCGCGATTGCGCGACACACCGACCGTCGCATTTTCGATCTTGCGATCGGCAAAAGTCAGCTCGCCGGCGCGCAGGCTGACTGTGTCCGGCAAAAGATAGGCCGCGATCGGCAAGGCCGCGCCGGTCTCGGCCGATGCTGCACCGTCGCCACCGAGACCCGCCACCAGATGACGCCAGACATCCAGATTCAGCGATGACAGGCTGACCGCCAGCGCGACCCCGCTGTCGGGAAGCGGCGGTGCGGCGTTGATGCCGATCGCGCCGCGCATCACCCGCCACGATGCATTCTTGCCGGCCGGCCGCTGTCGCAGGTAGCGTGCCGAGATCGACCGGCCCAGGCTGACGCGGATGTCCTCGCTGGCGAGGCCCGCATCGGACGGTGCCGCCGGCACAATGGTCAGCCGCAAGGGCAGCGTCTCGCTGGCCGCCTTCTGCAACGGCGACGGCAAATCCATCGCCAGCCCGCCGAGCGAGGAGTCGAGCGTGAACTCCATTCCCTGATTCCTGACCTTCACGCTGGCGGCGTAGCGCGCGATACCGGACAGCTTGCGCGCCAGCCGCTTTGCCTCCGGGCCAGGCACCGTCCGTACGATGCCATCGGCGGTTATGCTGCCATCGATCTTGACCGCCGTACTGCCATCGCGCTGCGTGCCGCCGGATAGTATGACCGGGCCGCCGAGGAAGGTGCCATGCAGGCCGGTCAGCTGGAAGCCCTGGTCGGAAAAACCCAGCTCGCCGTTCAGCTGGGTGACGACCGGCAATGAACGCCACAAGTGCACGTCGTTGCCGTTGAAACGCACACCGCCCTGCACCACCGGCTGGCCGACATCGGTCAGCGGCAACTGCATCTTCAGGCTCAGTCGCGCCATCCCGCTGGCGCGGGCCTCCTCGGTGAAGTCATCGATCCAGCCACCAATCGGCGTCGAGTTAACGTAATTCAGCATGGGCTGCACGGGTCCCGTCGCACTGCCGGCAATATCGAGTACCGGGTGATCTGCATAAAAATCCGGGATCACCACATCGACCGCCGACAGCGGCACGCCCAGCGTCCTCGCGTTGTCCGCGTGGACATGCAGCCGCGTGCGGTCGATCGTCACGCGCCCCTCGATGTCCTCGATCCGAGGCCACAATGGCGTACGCCGATCCGGCCCGAGTTCCTGCGGCGCCGGGCTGAGCTTGCCATTTACGACCTGCGCGCTGAGCCGGAACACGCCGTTCGAGGTCGGCACACCTGGGGTCGGCCGGAACGGAAATTTGTCGAGTTCTCCCCGAATCACCAGGCTGACATCGTGGGCCTGCCCGTCCAGCAGCGCACTGTTCATCCAGTCGCGCGTATCAACCCCGGCAGCGGACGGCACATAACCGACGACGCGGGCCAGCCCGATGGTCGGGAAATTCGCCTTCAGGTCGATCTCGCCCAGCTTGCCGGGTACCAGCGGCCACGGCAGCACATGGGTGGCATCGACACGTCCGCGCAGGCCCGACTGCAGAAACGCCATGTCCGCAATCCTGACTGCCAGCAGCTTGTGGTTATTGCGGAACGACCAGCTGCCGGTCAACGCCAGTTCGTCAAAGTACAAGGTCGAGTCGTTCAGGTACTGGGCCAGATGCAAGGTGCTGCGCTCGCCCTTGAGCCGCACGCGACCGCCCTCCTGATTCGCGTCGATCTCGCCGGACAGGCCTTCGAAGCCGGGTACCGCCGCCCGACCGTCCGCCGCCGGCTGCTCCTTCAGCGCGAGGCGATCGAAACTGCCGCTGAACCGGTAAGTTCCCGATCCGGGCAGGGCACCGTCCCAGCTCGCCGAAAAGTTGCGCAACTGCCCACGCGGCGCAAAAGCGTCGAGCAGTCGTCGCTCGTCCGGCGACAGCGGAAGATTCGCTGCCAGGTGTGCCAGCGCCTCGAGGTCGAGCTCGCTGATCTTCAGTTCGTGGCGCTCGGCGCGGCCGGCACTGGCAGCCGAGTAGTGGTGGCTTGCCGTGATCTGCGGCAGCACCGTGCCCTGCGCGGTACGCAAAGAAAAATCAGTCAGCGTCAGCGCGTGCCCCTGCACGCCGAACGACAGCAGCTTCTGCTTCAGTCCGCTCGAGGTCTCGCCCGCAGAAATGCGACCGCTGACCTCCAGTACCGCGAGCGGCTGCAGCCCTTTTTCCAGGGTCGCGGAAACATCTTTCAGGTCGAGGTCGGCGGTAACATTCTCGATCACACCGCGATTGAAGTTCAGCCACGCGCGCACCGCGCCGCGACCGCCGTTCAGTTCCCAGGGCAGATCGACGTAGCGCTTCCAGCTGCTGAGATCGGTATTGCGCCAGTCGAGGTAGAGTTCGCCAATCCACTGACCGTAATGCGAACGGCGTGCGCTGAACGGAGGGCGGAAGAATTCGGCACGCAGGTCGATCGGCGCCGCCAGCGCGGCCGGCGGCGTTGCGCGCAGCGCCACGCGATGCGAGCGCCACTTATTGCGCAGCACGAAGCTGATATCGGTAAGCTCCAGTTCCGGCGCATTGCGCAGCCGGTCTGTCCAGCGCACTACGCCACCGCGGATGATGATTTCGCGCTGTGCCAGCAGCCAGTCCATCCCCAGCCCGTCATCCGCCTGATCGGTGTCGATGCGAATGCCGGCCACCAGCAGACGACCTTGCGCGTCGCGTTCGACCTCGAGATGCGGTTTCAGCAATTCCAGCGATGACAGGCGCAACTGGCCCAGCACGGTCAGCCACGACAGCGTCGCATTCACTTGCGGCAGCTGCAGCGCGCGTTCGCCGCGGTCATCGTGAATCACGACATCGGTGAGTTGCAGCCGCGGATGCAGCCCGTGCCAGCTCGCGCGGATGCCATTGACCTCGACTTGCCGGTTCAGCATCTGGCTCGCGAGCCGGGATACCTCGGGCTTGTAATGGTCGATGTTGGGCAAGACCACATAGCGCAATCCGAGGAACAGCGCACAAAAGGCGAAGTACCCGACCAGCAGCACCACCATCAGCGCTGACAGCGCGCGGTGCGTGACCTGGTTGGCCCGGACATAAGCCGAGGCGAGCGCGCGCCCTGCTTTCACAAGGCGGTTCAACGTCCGGTTGGATTGATCAGGGTGGGTCGACATCAGTCGGAAATATAGTGCGATCCGCGCAGCACGCGTCAGCGTCGGCGGATCCCGCTCCCGCGCTTTCTCGTTATCATACCCGTAAGCGGGCGCACGCTCCCGAACGTCCGCATCGACGCTCATCATGACCACAAATCTTGTTTTGACTCCGCCACTCCCTTCCCGGTTCGTTGAACGCTGGCTGGCCGCCGATCCTGCACGCATTCCGCTGCTGGAACGGATGGGCGGATTGACGCTGTGCGAATTGGATTTTGATCAATGGCTGGCCGAGCTGCGCGGAGCCGCGCCGTCGCTGCGCGCAGCCATGCGGCGGCTGCGCAACCTGCTGGTGAGCGCCATTGCGGTGCGCGACCTGTGCGGCCGGGCCAACCTGTCGGAAGTGGTCGCCGCGATCTCCCGCTTCGCCGATTTTGCGGTGCGCTCCCACCTCGACGAGTTGTATGCCGCCATGGCCGCCGCGCACGGCGTGCCTATGGGCGACGAGTCGGGCCGGCCGCAGCAGATGATCGTGGTCGGCATGGGCAAACTGGGCGGCGGCGAGTTGAATGTGTCGTCCGACATCGACCTGATCTTCCTGTATCCGGAGGGCGGGGAAACCGTTGCGCAGAACGACGATCAGCGCGTGCTGTCGAATCACGAGTTTTTTACGCGCCTTGGCCGCAAGCTGATCGCCGACATTGCCGAGATCACTGAGGATGGCTTCAGTTTCCGGGTCGATATGGCGCTGCGTCCGAACGGCGCGTCCGGACCGCTGGCGGCCAGCTTCGCAATGCTGGAAGATTATTTGCTGGTGCAGGGGCGCGAATGGGAGCGCTATGCGTGGGTGAAAGCACGCGCGATCACGGGCGATCCGGAGGACGTCGCGCAATTGGAGAAGCTGGTAACACCGTTTGTCTACCGTCGCTACCTCGACTTCGGCGCGATCAATGCACTGCGCAATATGCACTCACAAATCCGCGCCGAGGTGGTTCGGCAGGAAACGCGCCATCCCGAGCGCGATGTCAACGTGAAGCTCGGACGTGGCGGCATACGCGAGGTCGAATTCCTGGCTCAGGTATTCCAGCTGATTCGCGGCGGCCGCGATCCCGGACTGCGCGACCGGTCGACGCGCACCACCTTGCGCACCCTCGCCGAAAAAAAACTGCTGGCACCGGAGGTGGTCGAGCGGCTGCTCCAGTCGTATGAATTCCTGCGCAACCTCGAGCATCGGATCCAGTACCTCGACGACGCGCAAACCCATGTCCTGCCGGCGCCTGACGAGGACCGCCAGCGGATCGCGTCGATGATGGGCTTCGCCGATGTTGCCTCGCTCAAACGCGCCTACGATGAATGCAGTCAATGGGTCGCGTTGCAGTTCGATGCGATGTTCGAAGACAAGGGCCCGAGCGCTGCCGACAGCGAGGTCTCGGCCATCCCGAAACTGAATGAGACCGATGAGGAAGCGCTGGCGACCTGCCTGGCATCCTTGCAGTTCGATGATCCGGCCACGTCGGCCCGGCGGCTGCTGACATCGCTGCGATCAACGCGACTGCAATCGCTACCCGAGCCGCGCCGCAACCAGCTGCACGCGCTCATGCGCACCGCACTGCCGATGGTGGCGCGCGAAGGCGGCATCCGATCGGCGACGCTGGGACGGCTGGTCGATTTCTTCGAGACGATCGCGCGCCGTTCGGCCTACCTCGAACTGCTGACCGAATACCCACATGCGCTAGGCCGTGTGGTACGCATGATGGCGTCCAGCGGCTGGGCCGCGCAGTACCTCACCCGTCATCCGATGCTGATGGACGAACTGCTAGACGATGCCGGACTGAAAGCGGAGCCGGACTGGAGCGCATTCGCTGCCGAATGCCGCAGCCGCCTGCTGGCCTTCGACGGCGACACCGAACGGCAGATGGATGCACTGCGCGAGCTGCATCACGCGCAGCTGTTCCGGCTGCTGGCGCAGGATCTTGGCGGCCTGCTGACTGTCGAGCGACTGGCGGATCATCTGTCGGCGATGGCCGATGTGCTGGTCGGCACAACCATTGAAGCGATCTGGAAGACTTTGCCGAAGCGCCACCGCGAGCTGCCCGCCTTTGCCGTCATTGCGTACGGCAAGCTGGGTGGCAAGGAACTGGGCTACGCATCCGATCTGGACGTCATTTTTCTCTATGACGATGACGATCAGGAGGCGCCACCGCTGTATGCAAAGCTGGCGCAGCGCTTCATCACCTGGATGACCAGCCACACGTCGGCCGGCGTGCTGTTTGACATTGACATCGCGTTACGGCCGGACGGTGCCAGCGGCCTGCTGGTGTCGTCCATCGCGGCCTTCGAAAAGTACCAGCGGCAATCGGCCTGGGTGTGGGAACACCAGGCGCTGACGCGTGCGCGCTTCTGTGCCGGCGACACAGCCATTGGCACGCGTTTCGAGGCACTGCGCATCGACCTTCTGCGGCAGCCGCGTGACGCGGGTGCCTTGCGCAGCGAAGTGCTGGCCATGCGCAAACGCATGCACGATGCGCATCCTAACCGTTCGGGCAATTTCGACCTGAAGCATGATCCGGGTGGGATGATCGATATCGAATTCATCGTGCAGTACCTGGTGTTGGCGTATGCGCGCGAGCATCCGGAGATGACCGCGGACATCGGCAACATTGCGCTGCTGCGGCTCGCCGGACGGCTCGGACTGATCGACGCGACGGTCGGCGATGCGGTGGCGGATGCGTATCGACGCTTCAGGAAGCTGCAGCACCAGATCAGGCTGCAGGGTGAGGATCGGGCGCGCGTGGATGATGCAGAGGTCGCGATCGAGGCGGGTGCAGTGAGGAAATTGTGGGGGCGGGTGTTCCCGGAAGGGGAAGCGGTCGGCTGACGGCAGGTTACCGCGGGGATTTCACGCATACGGTTGCTGAAGCTAAAAAGGACCGCTTGCGCGATCCTTTTTTCGCCGCTGCGCGGCGCCCGTTCATTGTGGCTACGGCTCCCCCTTCGGGTGAGCCTGCGCCGCAATGAATGGGGCAGCAGTGCTGCTTACTTTGCCGTCATCAGTGCGACCGTCGTATCCAGCATACGGTTGCTGAAGCCCCATTCATTGTCATACCAGGACGATACTTTGACGAGGCGGCCCGACACTTTGGTCAGTGTCGCATCGAAATTCGACGACGCCGGGTTGTGGTTGTAGTCGATCGATACCAGCGGCGCGGTGTTGTAAGTCAGGATGCCCTTGAGCGCGCCGTCGGCAGCTTCTTTCATGATCGCATTGACTTCGTCACCGGTCGTATCGCGCGCAGCAACGAAGGACAGGTCGACAATGGACACGTTGATAGTCGGTACGCGAATGGCGTAACCATCGAGCTTGCCGTTCAACTCCGGCAGCACCAGGCCAACGGCGGCGGCAGCACCGGTCTTGGTCGGGATCATCGACATCGTGGCCGAACGCGCACGACGCAGGTCTTCATGCATCACGTCGGTCAGCACCTGATCGTTGGTGTACGCATGCACCGTCGTCATCAGGCCGTTCAGCACGCCGATCTTGTCGTTCAGCGGCTTGACCAGTGGCGCGAGGCAGTTGGTGGTGCACGATGCGTTGGAGATCACGGTGTCGGTCGACTTCAGCACCGACTGGTTCACGCCATACACAACGGTCGCATCGACATCCTTGCCACCTGGTGCGGAGATGATCACTTTCTTGGCGCCGCCCTTCAGGTGCGCCGATGCCTTTTCCTTGGTCGTGAAGAAACCGGTGCACTCGAGCACGACGTCCACGCCCAGTTCGCCCCACGGGATCTGTGCCGGGTCACGCTGCGCGAACACGCGAATCTTGTCACCGTTGACGACCATGTAGTCGCCCTCGACCGAGACCGTGCCCGGAAACTTGCCGTGCGCGGTGTCGTACTGCGTCAGGTGCGCGTTCGACGCCGGATTGCCGAGGTCGTTGATCGCGACGATCTGGACGTCATGCTTCTTGCCGCCTTCGTAGTGGGCGCGCAGGATGTTGCGGCCGATCCGGCCATAGCCATTGATGGCAACCTTGATGGTCATGCTGATCTCCTGATGTGAAATGCGTTAACCGTATCCTGTCAAATCAGTGCAGTACCGATTTGACGGCAGCCACGACCTTCTCGGTCGTAAAGCCGAAATGCTTGAACAGTGCGCCAGCCGGGGCTGATTCGCCGAAGGTGTCGATGCCGATCACCTGACCCTCGAGACCGACGTACTTGAACCAGAAATCGGTGATACCCGCTTCGACCGCCACGCGCGGCATGCCTTTCGGCAGCACGCTCGCCTTGTAGGCCGCATCCTGCCGGTCGAATACGTCGGTGCTGGGCATCGAGACTACCCGTACCGCAACGCCTTCGGCCGCCAGCGCATCGGCCGACTTCAGCGCCAGTTCGATTTCGGAGCCGGTGGCGATGATGATCGCCTTCGCATCAGCGGCGTCACGCAACACGTAGCCGCCCCGCGCAACATCGGCCACCTGGGCTGGGCTGCGCTCGAGGAACGGCAGGTTCTGGCGCGAGAAGATCAGTGTGCTCGGACCATTGCGACGACGCACCGCCTCGGCCCAGGCCACCGCCGATTCGACGGTATCGCACGGACGCCAGTTGTCGAGGTTGGGAATCAGCCGCAGGCTCGAAATGTGTTCGACCGACTGGTGTGTCGGGCCGTCTTCGCCAAGACCGATCGAGTCGTGCGTGAACACGAACAGCGAGCGCTGCTTCATCAGCGCTGCCATGCGCAATGCATTGCGACTGTAATCGGAGAAGGTCAGGAAGGTCGCACCGAATGGCAGGAAGCCACCATGCAGCGCGATGCCGTTCATGATCGCGCTCATGCCAAATTCGCGCACGCCGTAGTTGATATGGTTGCCCGGCTGGCCCGAACGGACCGCTACGCATTCTTTCCAGTTGGTCAGGTTCGAGCCGGTCAGGTCGGCCGAGCCGCCGAGGAACTCGGGCAGTACCTGGGCCAGCGCCTGGATCGCGTTCTGGCTCGCCTTGCGCGTGGCGATGGTTTCTTTCTTCTCGATGCAGGCCGCAATCATCGCCGCGGCCGCCTGGTCGAAGCCGGCCGGCAGATCGCCCTTCATGCGACGCTCGAACTCGGCCGCCTCGGCCGGGAACTGCGCGCGGTATGCAGCAAACCTGGCGCTCCACTCGGACTGCAGCTCGGCACCTTTGGCCTTCGCGTCCCAGGCGGCATACACGTCGGCCGGGATCTCGAACGGCGCGTACGGCCAGTCGATTGCGGCGCGCGTGGCGGCGATCTCGGCGTCACCAAGCGCGGCGCCGTGCACCTTGTCACTGCCTTGCATGTTCGGCGAACCCTTGCCGATCACGCTCTTGCAGCAGATCAGCGCCGGCTTGCCGGATTGCTTGGCAGCGGCGATCGCCGCGTCGACCGCGGCGACGTCATGGCCATCGACGTTCGGAACCACGTGCCAGCCATACGCTTCAAAACGCTTCGGCGTGTCGTCGCGGAACCAGCCTTCGACCTTGCCGTCGATCGAGATGCCATTGTCGTCGTACAGCACGATCAGCTTCGACAAGCCGAGGGTGCCGGCCAGTGAGCATACTTCGTGGCTGATGCCCTCCATCAGGCAACCGTCGCCGAGGAACACATAGGTGTAGTGGTCGACGATATCGAAGCCCGGCTTGTTGAACTGCGATGCCAGCAACCACTCGGACAGCGCCATGCCCACCGCGTTGGCGATGCCCTGCCCGAGCGGGCCGGTTGTGGTCTCAACGCCCGGCGTGATGTCGACTTCCGGATGGCCCGGCGTCTTCGAGTGCAGCTGGCGGAAGTTGCGCAGCTCGTCGATTGGCAGGTGATAACCTGTCAGGTGCAACAGCGCGTACAGCAGCATCGAGCCATGCCCGTTGGAGACGACGAAGCGGTCGCGATCGGACCATTTCGGATCGGCCGGATTGTGGCGCAGATGACGGCCCCACAGCGCGACGGCAATCTCGGCCATGCCCATCGGCATGCCGGGGTGGCCGGAGTTGGCTTTCTGGACAGCGTCCATTGCCAGTGCGCGAATCGCATTGGCCATCTTGCGAGTGTCTGGGGATGAGCTCATATTGCCAAATTTGAATGATGGAGAGGAGGCAAAGCGGGTTCCGCACCGCCGACCGAAAAACGTGCGATTTTACCAGACGTGCCTTGCACGCTTAAAATCGCCCGACTGGCCAATCTGGCATCACGCTGCGAGACCTGCATGCCCCGCTTTTTCTGCAATCTGCCCTTCGATATCGGCCTGCAACTCGAGCTGCCCGATCATGTGTCGCATCACCTCGCCGTACTGCGCCTGGGCGCCGGTGACTCGGTGACGCTGTTCAATGGCCAGGGCGGCGAATACAGCGCGGTGCTGACACGCGTCGAGCGCCGGCGCTGCAGCGTCGAAATCAAGGCCTTCGATGCGCGCGAAGCCGAACCGCGCCACACGCTCACGCTGGCCCAGGGACTGCCCGAGGGATCGAAGATGGACTGGATCGTCGAGAAGGCGGTCGAACTCGGCGCCACCGCAATACAGCCACTGGCAGCAGCGCGTTCGGTGGTGCGACTGTCGGAAGAACGCTCGGCCAAAAAGCTCGCGCACTGGCAGGCGGTCGCGATCGCTGCCGCCGAACAGTGCGGGCGCAACCGCGTTCCGTCGATCGCGCAGCCGCAATCCTTCAGCACCTGGATCGCGCAACACGACCTGCATCCGCGCATTCTGCTCTCGCCGCGCGCCACGCAGTCGCTGTCGGACTGGGCACGTCACCGTCCGCCGCAGGCAATGACGGTGATGGTGGGCCCCGAAGGCGGCTTCAACGCAGATGAGGAGGCCGCTGCGATCGCGCATGGCGCGATCTGCCTGTCCGTCGGCGCACGCGTATTGCGCACGGAGACGGCCGGGCTGGCCGTGCTGGCCGCACTGAATGCGCTGTGGGGTGAATTCTGAGCGCGGGTTGGCTGTCCCGGCTGCGCGCTGCATTAGGCCGTGGGCCGGCGCAGATACCGGAACCACTGTGGCAGGCGACGCTTGCGCAGCTGCCGTTCCTCGATCGCCTCGACGATGCGGACAGGAGCCGACTGAAGGATCTGTGCGGGCAACTGCTCGACCGCAAGCCCCTATCCGGTGCGCGCGGTTTCGAGGTCAGCGACGAGATTGCCGTGCTGGTGGCGGCGCAGGCCTGCCTGCTGGTGCTCCATCTCGACCTGGCACTGTATGACGACATGTCTGCGGTCATCGTGTTCCCGGACGCTTTCGGCGTGCGCCAGCGTCAGGTCGACGAGGCCGGTGTTGTACATGAATGGGACGAGGAGCTGGCCGGCGAAGCGGTCGAGCAAGGCGGCGCGGTCGCGCTGTCCTGGCCGGACGTCGCGCAACAGCATGAGCCCGGCGCGACCCACAATATCGTGATCCATGAGTTTGCACACAAAATCGACATGGGTCGCGGCGCCGCCAACGGTTGCCCGCCTTTCCTGCCGCGCCTGCACGATCCGACGCTGCTGGGCGACTGGACTGCCGTGTTCAGCGCGGCCTATGAGGATTTCTGCACGCGCGTCGAGCGCATGGAAGACCGCCTGCCAGCCGATTTCGACCCGGACCGCCCGCAGCATGCCGACCTGTACGACATGCTGGCGGCGGCATTGCCGCTGGACCCCTATGCGTCGCGCGACCCGGCGGAATTCTTCGCAGTCGCGTCGGAGTCGTTTTTCGTCGATCCGGCGCCGCTGGCCGACGGCTATCCGCTGGTTTACCGCAAGTTAACCGCCTACTACAGGCAAAACCCGCTGGATCGCGCCTGAAGCGGGCGATGACCCGGGGGAAACGCACTATAATCGCGGGTTTTGAACTGCAATCGGAGCCAGCCTCCCGATGAAGGTCTTTCGCGGACTCCCCAATGCCGAAGCGCGCCGCCCCTGTGCGCTCACGATCGGCAATTTTGATGGCGTGCATCGTGGCCATCGGGCGCTGCTCGCGCGCGTCGCGGACGCGGCCGCCCGCCTCAGGGTGGACAGTGCGGTGATGACCTTTGAGCCGCATCCACGCGAATACTTCGCCCACCTGGCCGGCCACGAAAGTCGTGCGCCGCACCGCATCGCAAACCTGCGCGACAAGCTGCAGGCGCTCGCGCAGTGCGGCGTCGACCGCGTGATCGTCGAGCACTTCAGCGCGCGCTTCGCGTCACTGCCGCCCGAGCGCTTCATCGAGGACGTGCTGGTCGGCGGCCTGCATGTGAAATGGCTGATCGTCGGCGATGATTTCCGCTTCGGCGCACAGCGTGCCGGCGATCTGGCGATGCTGGTCGAGGCGGGCCGCCGGCACCATTTCGACGTGGTCGCGCTGCCGACCGTGATGCACGACGACACGCGGATCTCGTCGTCCGCGGTGCGCGCTGCACTCACCGCCGGCGATTTCGCGCGTGCACAGGACCTGCTCGGTCATCCCTACGCGATTTCAGGCCATGTGCAGCACGGCCGCAAGCTCGGCCGCACGATCGGTTTCCCGACGCTGAACCTGCGGATAGCGCACAAGCGTCCGGCGGTCTCCGGTATTTTCGTCGTGCAGGTCCACGGGCTGGGCGAACGTCCGCGGCCGGCGGTTGCCAGCCTGGGCGTGCGTCCGACCGTTGAAGACAACGGCCGCGTGCTGCTCGAAGTGCACCTGTTCGACTTCAGCGGCGACTGCTACGGCAAGCTGATCCGCGTCGAATTCCTGAAGAAGCTGCGCGATGAGGCAAAGTACGAGGACCTCGACAGCCTCACGCGCGCGATCGACGCCGATGCGCGCGCCGCGCGCGAATTTTTTGCGCAGCGCGAAGCTGCGTGACCACAGAATACCGAATAGCCAACCGAAGCCCTCCCATGTCCGAGAACAGCAAGAAGCCCGACAACAAATATCCGGTCAACATGACCGAGACGCCCTTCCCGATGCGCGGCGATCTCGCCAGGCGCGAGCCGCAGTGGGTCGCGCAATGGCAGCAGAAGCAGTTGTACCAGCGCATTCGCGAGGCATCGGCCGGCCGCCCGAAGTTCATCCTGCATGACGGCCCGCCTTATGCGAACGGCGACATTCACATTGGCCACGCGGTGAACAAGATCCTGAAGGACATGATCGTCAAGACGCGCCAGCTCGACGGCTTCGATGCGCAGTATGTGCCGGGCTGGGACTGTCACGGCATGCCGATCGAGATCCAGATCGAGAAGCAGTTCGGCAAGCACCTGCCGACCGCCGAGGTGCTGGCGAAGTCGCGCGCGTATGCGGCCGAGCAGGTCGAACGGCAGAAAAAGGATTTCATCCGGCTGGGCGTGCTCGGTGACTGGGGTAATCCCTACCTGACGATGAACCATAGTAATGAGGCCGATGAGATTCGCGCGCTCGGCAAGATCCTTGAGAAGGGCTATGTGTATCGCGGCCTCAAGCCGGTGAACTGGTGCTTTGACTGCGGCTCTGCGCTGGCCGAGGCCGAGGTCGAGTACCAGGACAAGCGTGATCCAGCGATCGACGTCGGTTTCCCGTTTGCAGAGCATGAACGGATCGCACAGGCGTTTGGCCTGGCATCGCTACCGGCCGACAAGGGCTATGTGGTGATCTGGACCACCACGCCGTGGACGATTCCGTCAAACCAGGCGCTGAACGTGCATCCGGAGTTCGACTATGCGCTGGTGCAGACCGAGCGTAACGGCGAGCCGTTGCTGCTTATCCTGGCGCACGACCTGGTGAATGATTGCCTTCAGCGCTATGGACTGGACGGCCGCGTGATCGCGACCACGAAGGGCGAGGCGCTGTCGCTGCTGCGCTTCCGCCACCCGCTGGCCGGCACCGATGCCGGCTATGACCGCCTGTCGCCGGTCTACCTCGGCGACTACGTGACGGCCGACTCGGGTACCGGCATCGTGCACTCGGCGCCCGCGTACGGCGTGGAAGATTACGCATCATGCAAGGCGCACGGCATGAAGGACGACGAGATCCTGAACCCGGTGATGGGCGACGGCCGCTATGCATCGACGCTGCCACTGTTCGGCGGCATGACGATCTGGGAAGCATCCAAGCCGATCTGTGCAGCGCTCGAGCAGGCCGGCGCGCTGTTCAAGCTGGTGATGTTTGACCACAGCTACATGCACTGCTGGCGCCACAAGACGCCCATCATTTACCGTGCAACCTCGCAATGGTTCGCCAGCATGGACCGTACGCCGAAGGATGGCCGCGCCTCGCTGCGCGAGACCGCGCTGGCCGCCGTCGAGGCGACCCGCTTCTTTCCTTCCTGGGGCAAGGCGCGCCTGCACGGCATGATCGCGAACCGTCCGGACTGGACGCTGTCGCGCCAGCGGCAATGGGGCGTGCCAATGGCCTTCTTCGTGCACAAGGAAACCGGCGAGCTGCATCCGGACACGCCGGCGCTGCTGGAGAAAGTTGCACAGCGGGTCGCGCAGCACGGCATCGAGGCCTGGCACCAGCTCGACCTGAACGAATTCCTTGGCGCGGACGCCGCGCTGTACGAGAAGAACAAGGATACGCTTGATGTCTGGTTTGACTCCGGCGCGACCCACTTCACGGTGCTGCGCGGTTCGCACCAGCATGAGTTGCAGTTCCCGGCCGACCTCAATCTCGAGGGATCGGACCAGCACCGCGGCTGGTTCCATTCGTCGCTCCTGACCGCGTCGATGCTGGATGGCTGCGCGCCGTACAAGGCGCTGCTGACGCACGGTTTTGTGGTCGACGGCGAAGGCAAGAAGATGTCGAAGTCGAAGGGCAATGTGGTCGCGCCGCAGAAGGTATCGGACACGCTGGGCGCCGAGATCCTGCGACTGTGGGTTGCCTCGACCGACTATTCGGGCGAACTGTCGATCTCCGACGAGATCCTCAAGCGCGTGGTCGAGAGCTACCGCCGCATCCGCAATACGCTGCGCTTCCTGCTGGCGAACACCTCAGATTTCGATCCGGCCACGGATGCGGTAGCAACGGATGATCTGCTGGAGATCGACCGCTACGCGATCGCCCGCATGGCGCAGCTGCAGGACGAGATCCGTGCGCACTTCAATGAGTATGAATTCCACCCGGTGGTGGCGAAGCTGCAGATGTACTGCTCGGAAGACCTCGGTGGCTTCTATCTCGACATCCTGAAAGACCGGCTCTATACCAGTGGCATCGATTCGGCTGCGCGCCGCTCGGCGCAGACCGCGGTCTGGCATCTCACGCAATCGCTGCTGCGGCTGATGGCGCCCATCCTGTCGTTCACGGTCGAAGAGGCCTGGTCGGTGGTAGCCGACAAGGCGAGCTACGAAGCGTCTGGCGAGACCATCTTCACGCAAACGTTCTATGCGCTGCCGGCGGTCGTCGACGGCGATGCGCTGCTGCACAAGTATGCAATGCTGCGCGAGATCCGCGCCGGCGTGCTGAAGCAACTGGAAGAGGTGCGTGCGTCCGGAGCGATCGGTTCGTCGCTGCAAGCCGAGGTAGTGATCCATGCAGGCGGCGACAAACTGGCGCTGTTGCAGGAACTCGGTGACGACCTGAAGTTCGTGCTGATCACGTCGGCCGCGCAGGTTGTGCCGGTGGCAGGCGACGCCGGCGAAAAAGTGGTGGTGAACGCATCGGCCTACCGTAAGTGTGAACGCTGCTGGCACTATCGCGCAGATGTCGGCGCTGACGCCGGCCATGCATCGCTGTGCGGACGCTGCGTGTCCAACCTGTTCGGCGCCGGTGAAGCGCGCCGCGTAGCTTGAGCCCAGGGCATCCCATGGCCAAGAAAAGTTCAGGGTTGATGCTGTGGCTGGGTGTGGCGGCCGTGGTGGTGCTGCTCGACCAGCTGTCGAAGATCACAATGGCGCGACTGCTGGCCTACGGCGAGTCCGAGGCCATCACCGGCTATTTCAATCTCGTCATGGTGTACAACCAGGGCGCCGCGTTCAGCTTCCTGTCCAACCAGGGCGGCTGGCAGCGCTGGTTCTTCAGTGCGCTCGCAGCCGGCGTATCGGTCTTCATCGTCTGGATGCTGAGGAAGAATGGGCATCAGCGGATGTTTTGCTGGTCGCTGTCGCTGATCCTCGGCGGCGCCGTCGGCAACCTGATAGACCGCGTCGCCTACGGCCACGTGATCGACTTCCTTGATTTCCATGTCGGTGGCTGGCATTGGCCAGCCTTCAATGTGGCCGATGGCGCGATCACGATCGGTGCGGCATTATTCGTGCTGGATGAACTGCGGCGCGTCAATCGCTGACGCGCAGACCCCATGAAACTCGCTGGCAAGAACATCGTGCTGGGCCTTTCCGGCGGCGTCGCCTGCTACAAGGCCGCAGAGCTCACGCGCGCTCTGCTGAAGGCTGGCGCAAGCGTGCAGGTCGTGATGACCGACGCGGCCTGCCACTTCATCACGCCGGTAACGATGCAGGCGCTGTCCGGCAAACCGGTGTTCACTGACCAATGGGATGCACGCATTGGCAACAATATGGCGCATATCGACCTGACCCGACAGGCCGACGCGGTCGTGATCGCGCCATGCTCGGCCGATTTCATGCGCAAGCTCGCGCACGGCGCTGCCGACGATCTGCTGTCCACGCTGTGCCTTGCCCGTCCGGCGTCGGTGCCGCTACTGGTCGCGCCGGCGATGAATGTCGAGATGTGGGACAACCCGGCGACCCGGCGCAATGCAGTGCAACTGCGCGCCGACGGCATCATGCTGCTCGGGCCAGTGGCCGGCGAGCAGGCCTGCGGCGAAACCGGGCTGGGCCGGATGATGGAGCCGCTCGATTTGCTGGATGCGCTGGAATGCTTCTTTCACCCGAAGCTGCTGCAAGGCCGCAAGGTGTTGGTGACCGCCGGCCCGACCTTCGAGCCGATCGATCCGGTGCGCGGCATTACCAATCTGTCGTCCGGCAAGATGGGTTATGCGATCGCGCGTGCGGCGCACGCCGCCGGCGCCGAGCTCACCCTGGTGTCCGGTCCGACCGCGCTGCCGGCCCCGGCCGGCGTGCGCCTGCTGCCGGTGACGACAGCGCGCGAGATGTATGACGCCGTCATGGCCAACATTGCAGGCCAGCAGGTCTTCATCGCCGTCGCCGCGGTCGCTGACTGGCGCGTCGATGAGGCGAGTCCACAGAAGATCAAGAAGCAGGATGGCGGTGCGCCGTCGCTCAGCTTCGCCGAAAACCCCGACATCCTCGCGGCGGTCGCCGCACTGCCGGCGCCACCGTTTTGTGTGGGCTTCGCGGCCGAATCGGAGAACCTGCTTCAGCACGGCGCGGCCAAACGCGTGCGGAAACACATTCCCCTGTTGGTGGGCAATATCGGCCACCAGACTTTCGGCAAAAATGACAACGAACTGGTACTGTTCGACGATGCCGGCCACCACCCGCTACCGCGTGCAAGCAAAGACGAACTCGCGGCGATACTGGTCGCAGAGATCGCGCAGCGCCTGCCTGCCTGAAGCAGATCATTATGAAAAACATCGCCGTCAAGATTCTCGACGAACGACTGCGTGAGCAGATGCCCGCCTATGCCACGCCGGGCAGTGCCGGGCTTGACCTGCGCGCCTGCATCGATGCGCCACTATGCATCGAGCCGGGCAGCACGCACCTGGTACCGACGGGACTGGCGATCCATATCGGCGATCCCGGATATGCAGCGCTGATCCTGCCGCGCAGCGGCATGGGACACAAACATGGGATCGTGCTCGGCAACCTGGTCGGGCTGATCGACTCCGATTACCAGGGCCAATTGATGGTCTCGACCTGGAATCGCGGCGACACCGCCTTCGTGCTGAAGCCGATGGAGCGCCTGGCGCAACTGGTGATCGTGCCGGTACAGCAGGTTGGCTTTGAGGTGGTCGACGAATTCCAGGATAGCGAGCGCGGTGCCGGCGGTTTCGGCAGTACCGGCAAGCACTAGGCTTGTGCGAGGCGCGTTCCGATGCCGATCCGCCTGCGCCTGTCGAACACTGTGTATGTAATCTTTGGGCTGCTTGCCGCATGCCTGCTGGCATCGTGCGCGTCGGCGCCCGGCCGCCCCGACATCGTCGGGGCTGGCAGCCTGGCACGATCGGGGGCCGAGCAGGCGCTTGATACGCTGGTGCGCCGTCAGGACCGCGTGTATCGGCTGCTCGCACCGCTGCTCGTGAAGAACACCCCACTGTGCAAGCCCTCCGCCCGCCAGCTGCTCGGCTTCACCGCAAAGAACCGCTACTCGTACCCGACCGAACTGCGCACGGCCGCCGAGTCACGGCTGAAGCTGGGCGATGCCTTGCAGGTGCTGCAGGTACTCGAAGGTAGTGGCGCGATGCGTGCCGGCATCCGGCGCGGCGATGTCCTGCAGGCGATCGAAGGACAGGCTTTGCCGCAGGGCGTGCAGGCCGAGGCGGACGCGGCCAGGCTGGTGTTGCCATTCATGCGCAATGTGACCGAACTTGAGGTCACCCTGATGCGCGACGGCGCACCGATGGCACTGAAGGTGCCGCTCACGCCGGCCTGCGCGTTCACGGTCGAAATCGGCAATGCGCCGCATGTGAATGCCTACACAGATGGCCGCCGCATCATGGTCACGGCCGGCATGCTGGAGGTGCTGTCCGATGCCGAACTGGCGGTCATCCTTGCGCGGGAACTCGCGCATGCGACGTTGCGCCATGCGCGCACGATGCAGATGGCGTCGACCGTGGCCGGCGTGATCGATGCGCTGCTGCCGGTCCGTCCGGACCTGAGCGCGTTCGCCGGCAGCGGCGGCATCAAGCCGATGGACCCCAGGCTCGATCAGGAAGCCGACCGGATTGCGCTGTACATGCTGGCACGCGCTGGCCTCGATCCTTCGCTGGCGTCGCCTACCCTCGAGAAACTGTCGCTGGCCTATCCGCCAACCATTACCAACGCGTACACCGCGAACCACCCGTGGACCGTGGAGCGCGCTTCGCTGATGCAGGCCACGCTGGCCGAGATCCGCCAGAAGCAGGCGGCCCGCAAACCACTGCTGCCCTGAGTCCAGGCGGCGGCAGGCAGAATGACAAAGCCCCCGCCGGTGACGGCGAGGGCTTGTACGAGGATACGACGAGTCGGACGGCGACTTGTGACGGCGCTTATTCGACTTCGGCCGCTTCCTGTGGCGGCGCTGACGGCGGCGGCGCATCGCCTTCGCTGAACTCGAGCCGGATCTGCTCGTTCTCGTCCAGCTCGACTGCCACACGACCACCACTGACCAGGCGACCGAACAGCAGTTCGTCGGCCAGCGCCTTGCGGATCATGTCCTGAATCAGGCGCGCCATCGGCCGCGCGCCCATCAGCGGATCGAAGCCCTTCGTCGCGAGGAAGCGCCGCAGCGATTCGCTGAAGGTCGCATCAACCTTCTTCTCGTGCAACTGCTCTTCGAGCTGCATCAGGAACTTGTCGACCACACGCAGGATGATCTCCTCGTCGAGCGCACGGAAGCTGATGATCGCATCGAGGCGGTTGCGGAACTCCGGCGTGAACATCCGTTTGATGTCGCCCATTTCGTCGCCGGCCTGCTTGGTCTCGGTCAAACCCATGGTACGCTTCTGCGGGCTTTCCGCGCCTGCTT
>JACCDS012133792.1_pt1 | contig 21809 bp, 18 predicted proteins | sample 7446441 | NCBI WGS metagenome assembly JACCDS01 (sample SAMN15323445, study PRJNA562643) | freshwater metagenome | isolation source: river surface water | place: USA:Blue River Watershed | collected 2017-08-17 | reverse complement strand
CTTTTCCAGGGTGACGCGTCCTTTGCGGACTAGTTGTTGGATCGTTGGCATGCTCTTCTACGTGGTTTGACGTCGGTAGAAATAAAAGTTTACCCCCACTTTTTTGGGGACTGCAAATGTAGAACAATTTCTTGTGTAATCATGTGTGCCTACTAAAAAGAATTTCAAAGTTTTCCACTTCGAGTGTGCCGGCCGCGGGTCCCGCCTACTTTTGTAGGGCATCATGGAAGGACTATTAAGCGGACTAAACCCAGCCCAACGCAAGGCAGCAGAACATACCAAAGGACCTGTTATGGTCATTGCTGGCGCGGGATCGGGCAAAACCCGGGTACTGACATACCGCATTGCGCACTTAATACAACAGGGAGCCGATGCCTTTCAGATCCTTGCGCTGACGTTCACCAACAAGGCTGCGCGCGAAATGAAGGAGCGCATTGCCAAGGTCATCGGTCCAGAGGAAGCGAAGAACGTTTGGATGGGTACGTTCCACAGCATTTTCGCCCGAATACTGCGCGTCGAGGGTGAGCGGCTCGGATTCCCCAGCAATTTCACGATCTATGATGCCGAGGATGCCCAAAAGGTGTTAGCCAACGTCATTAAAGAACTGAACCTTGACAAAGAGGTGTACAAGACGAAGTCGGTGGCATCTCGAATATCGGCCTACAAAAACAGCCTGATCACGCCAAAGGCCTACGCTGCCCGTGCCGACCTTCAAGAACAGGATGCGGCCGCACGCATGCCGAAGCTTGGCGAGGTATACAACCAGTACATGGAACGCTGTTTTCGAGCCGGCGCCATGGACTTTGACGACCTCCTGCTCAAAACCAATGAGCTGTTTGCGCGCTTTCCCGACGCGCTGGCGAAGTACCAAGAACGCTTTCGCTACTTGTTAGTGGATGAGTATCAGGATACCAACCACGCACAGTACCTGATCGTGAAGGCCCTGGCTGCGCGCTTTGAGAACATTTGTGTGGTGGGCGACGACGCCCAGAGTATTTATTCGTTTCGAGGGGCCAACATCCGCAACATTCTCAATTTTCAAAAGGACTACCCCGACGCTGCACTGTATAAACTGGAGCAGAACTACCGCAGCACCCAACGCATTGTCCAAGCCGCCAACGTCCTGATTTCCCACAATAAGGAGCAGCTCGAAAAAGACGTGTGGACCGAGAATCCGCTCGGAGAGAAAATTGTAGTGCACCAGAGCGTAAGCGATTCTGACGAGGGCCAGTACGTAGCCCAAACCGTTTGGGATTTGGTGCACCGGGAGCATCGGAGCTACGGCGACTTCGCCATCCTGTACCGCACCAACGCGCAATCGCGTTCGTTTGAGGACGCGCTGCGAAGAAGGAATATTCCGTACCAGATTTATGGCGGACTGTCGTTTTACCAGCGGAAGGAGATCAAAGATGTACTCGCCTACGTGCGCCTCGTGGTGAATCCCAACGACGAGGAGGCCCTTCGCCGCGTAATTAATTTGCCCGCACGCGGAATCGGCGACACGACGCTCGCCCGGCTTACGATTGTAGCCAACGAGCGACAGGCTCCGCTTTGGGAAGCAGTCCGGCACGCGACGACCTGGGATTTGGGCGTCAATCGGCCTACCGCCGAGCGCCTCGTGGCGTTTGCCGACCTCATTGATTCGTACCGAATCATCGCGACGCAGATGGATGCATTTGGGACCGTAGAGCACATTGCGCGCACCAGTGGCCTCGTCAAGTTGCTCGCCGAGGACAAAACTCCGGAGGGCATCAGCCGGTACGAGAACGTTCAGGAGCTTTTGAACGGAATCAAGGATTTCGTGGACGAGCAAAGCCAGACCGAAGGCGGCGACCCAAGTCTTGGTGCGTTTTTGCAGGACGTGGCCCTGCTCACCGACCGCGACGAGCAAGAGACCGATGAACCCAAAGTCATTTTAATGACCATCCACCTGGCGAAGGGCCTAGAATTCCCTGTCGTTTTTGTCGTCGGCATGGAGGATAGCCTGTTCCCGTCGATGATGGCCATGAATTCGCGCAGCGACTTGGAAGAGGAACGCCGGCTTTTTTACGTTGCATTGACCCGTGCGGAGCAGCGGGCCTACCTTACCTATGCCCGGGTGCGCTACCGATGGGGCAAGCTGATCGATTGCGAGCCAAGCCGTTTTTTGGACGAACTGGACGAGGAGCACCTCGAAATCCACGTGCCGGAGCTACCTAAAAACTACGGGGTGCCAAGGGAACTTCGGGACGCGTTCGGCGATCCGGAGCAACCCAGAACGTACCGTGGCGCCGCCGCACAAAAAATGCGCCCTCAGGGCTCCGCGCCCACGACGCCCCCACCCGCACCGATTCGGTTCCGCAAGCCCGACCACCTTACTCCTATTGGTCAAGCGACCTCCGCGTCGGGAAGTCCTGCAAACGAACTAAATTTGGCCTCTGGAGTACGGGTGCTGCATGAACGCTTTGGTGCAGGCACCGTTACCGAAGTGGAACCGGCTGCCGACGGCGGCAAAGCCACCATTCAATTTGATAACGCGGGCGAGAAAAAACTCCTTTTGAAGTTCGCTAAATTGCAGCTCCTGGCCTAGCAGGAGCACTACCATGGAAACCGCAAGTATTACTACCCTTTCGCTGGACTACAACACCGACCGGCCCCAAATGGCACTTGGCGAGTACGGGCGGCTCGTGCAAACCATGGTTGAGTTTTGCCTCACGATCGACGACAAAGCAAAGCGAACAGAGGCCGCCGCACACATTGTGGAAACAGTTGGGCGACTCAACCCAAGCCTACGCGGGCAACCTGATTTTGCCCGAAAAGTATGGGATCACCTCCACGTGATTTCTGGATTTCAACTCGACGTAGACGGACCTTTTCCCGCTCCGCTAAAAGAACTTCTCGAGGCCAAGCCCGAACGCGTTCCCTACCCCCCCAAGAGCCGCAGCCACCGGTACTACGGCGTGATTCTTCAGAATTTGATCAACACGGTCGCCGAAATGGAGCCGTCTGAAGAACGCCAAGGCATCGAGTACGACATTGCGAACCAGATGAAGCGCGCCTACTTGAGCTGGAATAAAGACACCGTTGACGACGCGGTGATATTCAACGACCTGCGCATTTTGTCGGGCGGTCGTCTAGGCCAAGAGGGGTCCGCGCTGACGGTCGCCAAAGGCGTGGTGTCTCAAAACGCACCCTTGCACACGAAAAACCGCAAAAAGAAAAAACCTAATTCGTCCAATTTTACCAACAAACGCAAAGGCGGATTTTTCCGCAAGTGATTATGGCCTCATTCCGAATTACCGGCGGAACCGCACTGCGCGGCGACGTACATCCTCAAGGCGCAAAAAACGAAGTTCTACAAATTTTGTGTGCGGTCTTGCTGACCTCTGAGCCCGTAAGGGTGACCAATGTTCCCGATATCGTCGACGTCAACAAACTCATCGAAATTCTGGGCGATTTTGGCGTGCGGGTAACGAAAAACGGAGCAGGTGATTTCACCTTTCAGGCAGACCAAATTGACGTCGATTTTCTGTTCGGCGAGACCTACAAGAAGAAGGGTGCAGCGCTGCGCGGTTCGGTGATGGTCGTAGGCCCCATGCTTGCGCGATTTGGCAAGGGATACATTCCCAAGCCCGGCGGAGATAAAATTGGCCGGCGCCGTTTAGACACCCACTTTGAGGGCTTCATGAAGCTCGGCGCACAATTCGTTTACGAGGAAGAAGCCTACTTCTATGGGGTTGAGGCTCCTGCAGAAGGCCTAAAAGGCGCCTATATTTTGCTCGACGAACCCTCGGTTACGGGAACCGCAAACATCGTAATGGCGGCGGTACTTACTCCGGGCGAAACAACCATTTACAACGCAGCCTGCGAACCCTACTTGCAGCAACTGTGCAGCATGCTTGTGCGCATGGGAGCGAAAATTGACGGGATTGGCAGCAACCGCCTGACGATTACCGGTGTGGACCGCCTCGGCGGCACGGAACACCGCTGCCTTCCCGACATGATTGAAATTGGTTCGTGGATTGGCCTTGCGGCCATGACCCAATCGGAACTCACAATCAAAAACGCAGGCATTGCACACCTTGGCCAAATTCCGAATGTGTTCCGCAAGCTGGGAATTCGCATCGATGAGCGCGGCGACGACCTCTACATTCCTGCGCAGCAGCACTACCAAATCGGCGCCTACCTCGACGGTTCCATGGTGACGATTGCGGACGGACCTTGGCCTTTGTTTACGCCCGACCTTCTCAGCATTGTACTGGTTACCGCTACGCAGGCCCGAGGCTCGGTGCTGATCCACCAAAAGATGTTTGAAAGCCGCCTGTTCTTTGTCGACAAGCTGATCGATATGGGCGCACAAATCATTTTGTGTGATCCGCACCGCGCAACCGTGATTGGCCACGATCGCGCATTTCAGTTGCGGGCGACTACCATGTCGTCTCCCGACATTCGTGCAGGCATCGCGCTCTTGATCGCCGCTTTGAGTGCCGAGGGGACCTCGGTGATCCACAACATTGAACAAATTGACCGCGGTTACGAACGTATCGACGAGCGCCTACGTGCCCTTGGTGCCAAGATTGAGCGCGTCGCGGACTGATTTTTGCTACGTACTTTAGACCTATGAAATACTTTGCTGTTTTGGGCCTAGCCGCCCTTGTGTTTGCCGCGACTCCTTCGAATCGCGTGACCTCCCCTACTCCCATGGAGCAAATGGCCACAATCAACGTGGGCGATATGGCGCCAGACCTGGCTTTTCCTGATCCATCTGGCAAGACGCGCAAGCTTTCTGACCTCCGCGGCAAGGTAGTGCTCCTAGATTTTTGGGCTGCTTGGTGCGGACCCTGCCGCATGGAGAATCCCAACGTCGTGCGCGTGTATTCACAGTACAAAGACGCTAAATTCACGTCAGGCAAGGGCTTTGAAGTATTCTCTCTTTCGCTGGACAACACGAAAGATCGCTGGGTTGAAGCCATTGCCAAGGATGGCCTTGTTTGGCCTAACCACGTAAGCGACTTGAAGGGATGGCGTTCTGAAGGCGCTGCCCTGTACGGCGTCAATTCCATTCCCGCTACCTACCTGATCGATGGAAAAGGTAAAGTCGTGGCGAAGAACCTTCGCGGCGCAGCCTTGGAAAACGCACTCAAAGCCATGCAGGCCAAGTAAGACGGAGTTAACCTAAAGCCTGCCATTCTGACACTTTGAGGTCGTTTGGCAGGCTTTGTGTTTACTAGGCATCGACAAATTTTGAATCATGGAAGAGTCAGACCGTACGCCCGAAACGAATCCCGAGGAACTCCAGATGGAAGCGACCTCGAATGATACCCTAGAGTCCGCCACAGCCGAACTTGACGTAGAGGCCCAAATCCAAGAGTTGAAAGACCAAAACCTAAGGTTGTATGCCGAGTTTGAGAACTTTCGTCGGCGGAATGCGCGCGAACGCCTCGAGCTGATGGCTACGGCTGGCGAAAAAGTTATCAAGGCGGTGCTGCCGGTACTGGACGATTTTGACCGCGCGCTTAAGGCCCTAGGCGAGGGTAGCGAACGCCAAGGACTCGAACTTATTCAGCTCAAGTTAGTGTCAGCCCTGAAGTCGGAAGGCCTAAAACCCATGGATTCCACCGTAGGTCAAGCTTTTGATGTAGAGCGAATGGAGGCGATCACCAATATTCCCGCCCCTACCCCTGAATTAGCGGGCTGCGTGGTGGATGAGCTCGAGAAAGGCTACTTGTTAGGAGATAAAATAATCCGATACGCCAAAGTGGTGGTTGGGCAAACCGCCGAATGAGTATGAGCAAGCGCGATTACTACGAAGTGCTTGGGGTTTCGAAAGGAGCCTCTGCAGAGGAAATTAAGAAGGCCTACCGCAAGCTGGCCATCCAGTACCACCCTGATAAAAACCCGGGGGATGCTGCAGCCGAGGAGAAGTTCAAAGAGGCTGCCGAGGCGTATGAAGTGCTCTCAAGCCCTGAAAAGCGCCAGAAGTACGACCAGTTTGGCCACCAAGCCTTTGGAGCTGGCTCCGGAGGCTTTGGGGGCGGCATGAACATGGACGACATTTTCAGCCACTTTGGCGACATTTTCGGTGATGCCTTTGGCGGCGCATTTGGCGGCTTCGGCGGCCGAGGAGGCGGCGCTAACCGCGGAGCCAACCTGCGCGTTCGGGTCAAGCTTACCCTTGAAGAGATTGCGAACGGGGTGGAAAAGAAGATTAAAATTCTTCGCGCCGTTCCCGCAGAAGGCTTGACCTATAAAACCTGCGGTACGTGTGGAGGTTCCGGCCAAGTAACCCGAGTGCAAAACACGATTCTTGGCCAGATGCGCACGGCTAGTGCGTGCCCAAGCTGCCAGGGAGCGGGCAAAACGATTGATAAGCGGCCCGACGGCGTTGGACCCGACGGGCTTGAGCGCCACGAAGAGGTCGTGAGCGTGAAAATTCCTGGGGGTGTTCAAGACGGAATGCAGTTGCGCGTCCAAGGAAAGGGCAACCACGGCCCCGCAGGCGGTCCGGCAGGAGACCTTATCGTTTCGATCGAAGAGGAACCCCACGAGGTGCTGGTGCGCGAGGGAAGCAACCTGCACTACGAGCTGCACGTGTCGTTCCCCGACGCCGCATTGGGCACGTCGGTTGAGGTTCCGACGGTGTCGGGTAAAGTGCGCATGAAAATTGACCCAGGCACGCAAAGCGGCAAGACGCTTCGCCTGAAGGGCAAAGGATTGCCGAGCCTCGAGGGCTATGGGCAAGGAGACCAATTGATTCATGTTGCCGTTTGGACGCCCAAGTCGCTGACGAACGAAGAAAAGGAACTCTTAGAGAAGCTCAACCAGAGCGATCGATTTCAGCCGCGTCCAGGGGCTGGCGACAAAAGTTTCTTCGACAAGGTCAAGGATTTGTTCCAAGGATAAAAAAAAGCGGCCCTTCGGGGCCGCCTTTCGTTGCTACTCCATGCTTTGATGGGGCTAGTACACAATCGTTACGGGGCCAGAATACCTCAGGTTGCGTTCGCAGACGACGAAAAAGTAGTAGGTTCCGCTCGGAAGAAGGTTGCCGTCCGCATCGGTTCCACCCCAGGTGTTGGCGTAGTTCTCGGCTTCGTAGACCCACGTCGTTCCCCAGCGATTCATGACGCGCAGCGTACAGTCATCACCAAAAAGGACTTCGGTCAAATCCAGTACGTCGTTCTGTCCGTCGCCATTGGGCGTAATCACGTTCATGACGTTGGATAAGTCAGGCGAAACTTGATCTGGAAGCCAACTAACAAATACCGTATCGATGCCGCGGCAACCGCGGTTGTCGGTTACAATGACGTAGTACGTGGTACTGTCGGCGTGCATGAGGGCCTGGGGGTTCCGCTGCTGCGGGTTGTTGAAGTAGACCGGTTGATCGGCAAACCAATAGTAGGATGCGCCCGAGGTGACATCCAGAAGGAGTGTATCGCCGCGCGCAATTGCGGTGTCTTGAGGCGTTGCCGTGACGGGGTAGTACCAGTCAAACACTTCTACCGTATCCCAAAGGGTATCGGGGCAGTAGGCAGACTGAATCACGCACCGCACCGGATACGTACCCGCGCTGTTCCAGCTCACACCGCTCACGATTTTGCCCGTAGCTCCAAAGGTGTTGGCGTCGGGGCCAAAATCCCATGAAATGCTCGCGTCGTAGGGCGCGGTACCGACCGCCTCAAAACGGTAGTTCTGAACCTCTACACAGGGAATGCCCGACTTTTCGACCCGGTAATCCGGTGCATTTAGCACGCGGAACGGCACCATCAGCGTATCCGTGCAGACAAGGCCCGGATTGATAACGAGCGTCACCGTGTAGGTTCCGGTGTCGGGGAACGTATAGGTTGGGTAAGCTTGTGAACTCGTGTCGGCCGTTGTGGTGGTGTCGCCAAAATTCCAGAAGTACGTCAATGCGCCCGCAGTTTGGGGTGTAAACGTCAACGTGCGGCCGTCGCAGTACATTCCTGGATCCTCAAGTTGAGTGACCATATCAGCCACCGTATTGATGATGCAGTTGGTCACGTTGAATTGGTAGTCGCGTCGCACAACCGACTGCAGTGCGCCGTTTCGGTATTCGCTCACGCAAATTCCCACCACATACTGCCCTGCGGTCGTGGCCACGCCCGTGATAATACCCGTTTGAGGGTTGATGCTCAAGGCCGGAGTTCCCGGGATGGGTTGAGCAGAGGTGGCTGGCGCTACAAAGGGTATCGTCGTGTAGGGCGGCGCTGTGGCTGTACCTGGGCTTGGATTGCCGCTGCTTCCGCCTGTGTAAATGTCGCAGAACTCGTAGTAGAGCGAATCGCTGTTGCTGTCGGTTGCCGAGGCGTCAATGTTGAGCTGGTCGCCAAGGCAGAGTACGATGGGCGGAACCGTAGTGAATGCCGGCGTGCTGTTGCAGCTGTTGTCCATCGACGGAATTTGCACGGTGTACGTGTTGCCGCGCGAACCGGGATTCGTGATGTTGCTGATGGTCGAGTTACGGCAGCAGCGCTGGTACGAAATCGTATAACCTCCCACCACCGGCGGCAGTGTCAAGGTTGCGATGTATTCAGCGTATTCCGTACAAATATTCGGGGGCGTAGTCAGGCAGGGATTACCTGTACCCGCTGGCACAGAGATCGTGGGCCCTTTGGGCACCGAAGGATTCGTAACCAAGGTACCCGCCAGGTTGTACACCGAAAAATTCACCGAGTTGTCGAAGGCCGCTCCACCAGAGAAGCAGTCACGGTAAATGCGCAACTTAACTTGGTACTGGTTGGCGCCCAAGCAGGTATAAGTGATTTCTCCGCCCACGAGGTGGGCAGCGCCTGAAGCGAAGCTCGCGAGGAGTGCGAGCGCAGCAATAATCCTTCGCATCACTGGATGACCTTAACCCAAAGCTTGCCCGTGTACTGCCCGTTCAGGTTGCTTTCGCGGGCGGTGGAAGCTTCTTCGTAGGTTCCGAACTTCAGCAGGTACACGTAGACCATGTTGTTCTTGGGATCGCGGAAGGTGCGCGACTGAATCCCTTGAGCCTTGAGCTTTTGAACCATTTTGTCAGCATTCTCTTGCTCTCCGTACACGCCAGCCGTCACGTAGAAGCCGGTGCTGCCGGGCGCAACGTTGTTGGCATAGGATTCTTTGCTGTAGCCCTTAATGGCCGTAGATCCGGCAGCTGGAGCAGCATTGCTCGTGGCCGAGGTGGCATTGGTGGCGCCCGCAGCCGGAGCAGCAGCACCGCGCACTCCTCCACCCTGCACGCCTGCTTCTTGCAGTTTGAGCGCGGTGGCTTTGGCGAGTTCCTCACTTTGAGCGGCTAGCTGCTTCTTATTGGCTGCTTCAAGTTCTTCTTTGAACTCTTCAAACTTCTCATTGAGCAGTTTCTCGCCGTTTTGGTCTGCTTGGCGCTGCTTGTCTTTCAAGCGCTTGATCTCTGCTTCAATTCGATCGTTCCGCTTGTTGTCTCCAAAACGGTAGGTCAAAATGAACTCGTTCGACATTCCGAGCGAGGTTGCGTAGTCGTTGGTGCTAAAGTCGTGGGCGTATCCTAGTGTGAGCAAAGGCGTCAAATGCACACCGAGTTGAGCGGAAGCACCGAAGTTCGAACGGTAGAGGGCACCCACGTAGCCGTATTCGGTCACGTTGAACATCATTCCCGCGTCAACTTGGGGCGTGACGTGATTTGCTGCGCGGACAACCACGAGCGGCGACAACGTCATTCGATCTTTCTGGATCGGTAGGTCGTACTGGGTTTGAACCACATAGTGTCGAATCAAATGGAACGCTACGGGACCAGTGTAGTTGTTAGAGTACGTAATCGCCGGCGCGAGAACCTGGGGAGCCGCGAGGCCCAACTGAAAGTTCTCCACTTTTAGGTTGAGTCCGAGGTTAATATCGAGCGTACCGTTGGTGTTGGCCGGGAACAAGAAGGGATCGCCTTCGTTTTTCACACGAATGCTGGCCATGTCAAAGGTGTTGTTAACGTAGCCCGCTCCGATGCCAAAACTGAGCACGGAATTCTCAGATAGCTGAGCATGGTACGCGTAGTGGCCATAAATGCCCGAGCGGCGCACAATGTCGGTGGCGTCGGTAAACGCATATACCGAGTACCCAATTCGCTCTTTGTTGGTTGCTCCGTTGAAAAGCAGCGCGGAAGTTTCGGGAGCACCCTCCATTCCCTGCCACTGCTGGCGGTGGATGGTCACGAGTTCGCTGAAGCCTTTGGCGCCGCTCCGAGCCGGATTGACCATGGCCTGAGCGAAGTACAGGTGGCTGTACAACGGAATTTGCTGGGCGTTAGCCGATAATACGAGGCCGGTAAGTGCGGCAAAAAGTGCAGTTGATTTCATCATCTTCATATTCGTCAATTACAAGCGGACAACGGTCACGGCGCCACGGAAGCGCACCACGTCGTTGCAGGTTAAAATGTAGTAGTACGTTCCGTCGGGAAGCGGATCGCCCCCGTTGCTGCGCCCGTCCCAACCTGTGGTATAGCGCTTCTGCTCATACACTTTGGCGCCCCATCGGTCAAGGATCATGAGGTCACATGAGTCGGCTCGCACCACCTCAGAGAGGTCAAAGAAGTCGTTGAAACCGTCGCCGTTGGGCGTAATCACGTTCATGACATGAGACAGGTCCGGCACTAGAGACGCCGGATCAAAGAGGTAGACCATCATGGTATCGGTGTCAAAGCAGCCGTAGCTGTTAAGTACCTCAACGATGTACATTGTCGTGTCTTGGGTTGGAACCGTTTGGGCGTTGGGGTTGTAGGGATCGCTGAAGTAGGTCGGCACGTTGGCGTACCAGTAGTACAGGGTTCCACCGGTGGCTGCGAGCTGGACGGTAGATCCTGGAAGCACCGTTTGGTCAGGACCCGCGTTGGCATTAACGGTGAAGAAGTAGACTTTAAGTGTATCGTAAGCGGTACAGCCGTTTGAATTGGTTCCGGCTACGACGTAGGTTCCTGGAGTCTTTGCATAAAACGAGGCCCCGCTGAAGCTACCGCCCGGGAAGGTCCACAAATAGCTTGTGCTGTTGCCGGTGACGCCAACGAGGACCGAGTCTCCGGCACAAAGTGCAAGTGAATCAGCAGGCGCCACATTAACCGTGGGTAGTGAAACCACCGTGACCAGCAGCTCACTTGTAGTGTGTTCGCAGTAGTCGTTTTTAATGAGTAGTCGGTATTCCGCATCGTCTGCCACAATGGCCGTAGACACGGTGATCTTGTCTGAAGTTTGACCAGGAATGTTCGACCAGTTGCCGGTCCCTGCTGGGAAGCGAACTTGCCACTGGTAGTCCCAATCACTGGACGAGGCTATGGACGCGAGCTGGGTGGAATCGTCGGCGCAAATGGTAAGGCTTGCCTGAGCTTGTCCGGGCCAGGCTACTGCTTGAATTTCAGTGTCTGGAATAGAATCGACAAAGAGCCAAAATGCGGCGCTGGTATCAGGACATCCGCCCGGCAACCACGTAGATTGCAAATAATAAACACCGGTTTTATTCAACGAAACGTTTTTCTGGGTTGCGCCCGCAATGGGCACAATGTAGGTTTGGCTGAACAGGCCAATCGAGTCGCGAAGCCACTGGTACAGTACCGAAGTTCCTGGAGTGGAGGAACTAGGCCCTTCGAGTTGAATGAATTCCGTTTCACAGAAACCGACGGAATCAATCGTAGGATCGACGTCGAGGACCTTGATGGTCGTCATACTGCCTGGATTGTGAACCAACGGCGTATTCGGTGTGAAGGCATTCACGATCGTATCCTTCGACATTTTCGTACAAATACCATTGCTCACTTGCACGGAATAGGTTCCCGAATTGAATACATCCAGCGAAGATTGCGTGGCGCCTGGAAGAATGACCCCGTCTTTGTACCACTGGTAGCCGTTTTGACCAGTGTTTGCAAAAAGTTTAACCGTGTCACCGACACAAAACCCCCAATCTTTAGCCCCGGTGTGGAGGTTGTTGAATCCGCCAACAATTGAAGTTACGTTAGCCGTAGGACTGACATTGACCAAAACTTGAATCGTATCGGACCAAAGCGAAGGAGCCGTGCTTTTGACGGCGATGCTGTAGAAGCCGTTCGCCGTGATTGCCTCAGGAATTACTACCCAGGCGTACTTGGTTCCGACTGAATTGGAGTCGGTTCCCACCGGCAAAGGCAAAATGGATTGAAACTTGACAATCGGCAGGGTATCTGAAGCTGCGACGGTAAATGCACTTGGGGCGCCTGGAGCCAGGAGCACCTTAAACGAATTGGTTGCGGACATCGCGTTTCCGGACACCTGAAGTTCGATACGAAGCGAATCGCCAGTGCATTTCGATAAGTTCGGAGTTTGCACCAAGGAGATGCTTTGGCTCTTCGCGGAGAAACTCAACAGGACAGAGGTAAAAACCGTCCCGATTAAAGCGTGAAACTTCATAATGGTACGCGTAACGTTAGGCTAACAAAAGTACGATGCCGCAACGCGGAAATTGCGATTTCGGAGGAATGCGCGGCGCGAAACCTTGGGCGCTACGTTCGGCTGAACGAACGATGTGAAAACGTACTTTAGCGTCATGTTCCGTGCCTTTGCCGTTGCCGTTCGAGGCGTAGCCGTTGCCTGGCGTCAAGAGCTGCACCTGAAGCTGCACACCGCGGCAGCGGTGTTGGTTTGTGCCGCAGCATGGTGGTTGGGCACGTCCACCGCCGAATGGGCCATTCTCGTGCTTTGCTTTGGTTTAGTGTTTGGCTTAGAGTACGTGAATTCTGCATTAGAACGCTTAGCGGATCGCGTCACCACTGCCGAAGACCCCCTCATTCGCGACGCCAAGGACATGGCTGCCGGAGCCGTACTTGTCGGTTCGGTCGCGTCGGCATTGGTGGGAATCTTGGTTTTGGGCCCGAAACTAGCCGCCCTCTTTAGTTAGCTATGAATACATTGGATTGGAACGCAATTGAAGCGAGTGCCAGCGAGGTGCTCGATCGCGGAGGCTGGAAGAGCCTGACGGACGTGTGTGAACTGCTCAAGCAGCGCGTTCCGCACTACCAGTGGGTCGGGATTTACTGGATGAATTCCGAGGCCCGGGAGCTCTACCTCGGACCGTTCGCGGGGGCCGAGACGGAGCACACGCGCATCCCGTTTGGTCGCGGAATTTGTGGCCAGGTTGCGGTCAGTGGACAAACGTTTGAAGTTCCGGACGTTTGGGCCCAGGACAACTACCTAGCCTGCTCGATGGAAACCAAGGCGGAATTGGTGGTGCCGATCTACCGTGGCGACCGACTTATCGGACAAATCGACATCGACAGCCATTACTTGAACCCGTTTGTCCCAGAGGACGAAGCCCTACTTCGCAGCCTAGCAGCGCAGATCGCGGCACTTCCCGAGGCCGGCGCTATTGGTTAAAGCGAATGGCCTCTACGGGGTCAAGTCGCGCGGCCATTTCAGCAGGCGCGTATCCGGCGATGAGTCCAATCACTGCCGAAAGTCCGATTCCCGTGAGCACGTTTTCGAGCGAAACGGCGAGGTCAAAGTCCGAAACCGCCGCACCCACATAAATCAGCACTCCAGCAAGGGCAAGACCAATGAGTCCGCCGACCAGGCTTAAGAGCACGCTTTCGAGCAGGAATTGCGCGAGGATGAATCCGCGCTTGGCACCCAAGGCCTTTTGAACCCCAATTTGGCCGGTGCGTTCGCGAACGCTTACAAACATGATGTTGGCAATGCCGAAGCCTCCTACGAGAATGCTGAACCCGCCTATCACCGTGCCTGCGAGACCGATTACCCCAAACATTTGATCGAGGCCCGAACTCAGGGTTGACGACTCGTTGAGCGCAAAGGAATCGTCGGACGCGGGCGCCTGGCGGCGGATCTTGCGCATGACCGCTCGGAGCTGCTCCTTGAGCTCGCTGACCTCAACGCCTTGGGCCGCGCGCACTTGGATTGCGGAGCCGTTCATTTCGTCGCCGATGTGGCCCACTACCCATTTTGCCGGCACCACTACCCGAGCGTCGTGGCTCTCACCCATGAGTGAACTTCCCTCGCGCTCCAGTACGCCGATGACCTGGAATTCGGTGCCGAGAATGCGCACGGAACTACCGAGAAGTCGCCCTCCAGAGGCCAAGCCGTCAGCCACGTCTGCCCCGACAAGGCAGTAGGGTAGTCCGCTTCGGAGCTCGCGGTCGGTGAAGTAGCGTCCCGCCACAAATTCAAGGTTGTTGAGCTGGGCGTAGTCGTAGGTGATGCCGCGCACCTCGGTTTGTTCCACCGATGAGTTTCCGCGCGAAACGGTGGCAGAGGTTCCGTTAATCAGCACGATGGCATCGGATCCACGCACCCCAAATTCCGTAAGGCGCTGGTAGTCGTCGTAGCCAACTTCGGGGCGCTGAAAGTACTTCCACCAGGGGTATTCCCCTCCGCCTCCGCCCCAAGGCCATTTTTGGATGTAGACTACGTCGGTGCCCAGTCCCTGTACGCTTTGCCGTATGTTCCGTTCGAGGCTGTCGACCACGGCGTAGACCGAAATGATCGAAAAAATTCCGACCGCAATACCAAGGAGCGACAGCACGGTTCGCAACAGGTTAGCGGTCATGGCGTTCCAGGCCAGTCGCCCGGATTCCCAAACCAAAAAAAATAGGTTGCGCACAGCCGCAATTTAGTCAAAGTTCATGCCATGTTCTGTGTACTTTTGCAGCCTTCATTTTTCAAATACCACGGCACGTGTACAAGGTCGGCTCCGCCCTCATTTCGGTTTACCACAAAGACGGTCTTGAACCGGTCGTTCGCAAGCTTCACGAGCTTGGCGTAAAACTCTACAGCACAGGCGGTACGCAGTCCTTCATTGAAGGTTTAGGTATTCCCGTGACGGCGGTGGAAAACGTGACGGGTTTTCCGAGCATTTTGGACGGCCGCGTGAAGACACTTCATCCGTTGGTCTTTGGCGGAATCCTTTGGCGCCGCGACCGCAAGGACGACCGCGACACGGTGGAGCGGTTTGGCATCCCCAGCTTTGACATGGTGATCGTGGACCTTTACCCGTTTGAGGACACGGTAGCATCCGGGGCTGGCGAGGCCGACATCATTGAGAAAATTGACATTGGTGGAATTTCGCTGATCCGAGCGGCCGCTAAGAATTTTGACCACTGCTGGATCGTCAGTTCGCGCAGCCAGTATGCCGAGGTGCTCGAGTTGCTGCACAGCCTAAACGGCACCTTGTCGCGCGATCAGCGCAAGGCGTTTGCCGGCGCAGCCTTCCAAACGAGCCAGCACTACGACGCCCACATTGCCGCTTGGACCCTTGGCCAGGAGCAGCCCTTTGCCACGTTGAGCGGCCCGCGCCAAACCCTGCGCTACGGCGAGAACCCACACCAAAAGGCCTGGTTTGTTGGTGACCTTTCACAGCAACTTGAACAGTTATCAGGTAAAGAATTAAGCTTCAACAACTTGTTGGATGTTGAAGCGGCATTGGACTACTGTGCCGACGGGCACAGTGCCACCGTAGCGGTTATCAAGCACAACAACGCCTGCGGAATGGCGAGTCGCGCCACACTGCTTGAGGCATGGAATGCGGCCCTAGCGGCCGATCCGGTTTCGGCGTTTGGCGGCGTTATTGCGTGCAATCAAGTGGTCGACGTGGCCACCGCTGAGGCCATGAACAGCTTGTTTTTTGAAGTACTTCTCGCCCCCGGTTTCGCCCCAGAGGCTCTTGAACTTTTGCAGCAAAAGAAGAACCGCATTTTGGTGAAAACCAAATCAATGAAGGCTCTCGAATACCGCGTTCGATCGGTGCTCAACGGGGTCCTCATTCAAGAGCGCGACCACCACACGGATTCGGCCGACGACCTTCGCGTAGTCACCAAGATTGCGCCTACCGAGGCTCAGGTTGCCGACCTTCTCTACGCTTCCGCGCTGAGTAAGCACACCAAGAGCAACACCATTGTTTTGGTGAAAGATCAGCAGCTAATCGCAGCAGGAACGGGCCAAACATCCCGTGTGGACGCGCTTCAGCAGGCCATCCACAAGGCAAAATCTTTCGGAATGTCGCTAAAAGGTGCTGTTATGGCATCAGATGCATTTTTTCCTTTCCCAGATTGTGTTGAAATTGCATACCTAGAAGGCATCACGGCCGTCATTCAACCGGGCGGGAGCGTAAAGGACGATTTAAGCGTCCAGTACTGCGACCAGCACGGCATGGCGATGGTAATGACCGGCATTCGTCACTTCAAACATTAAACCCGAACATGGGATTATTTGACTTCCTTACCTACGACATCGCCATCGACCTCGGCACGGCGAACACCTTGATCATCCATAACGACAAGGTGGTTGTTGACGCGCCGTCGATTGTAGCGCTGGACCGTTCGACGAACGCCATCCTCGCCATCGGCCACGAGGCCATGCAGATGCACGGCAAGACCCACGAGAACATTCGCACCGTCCGTCCGTTGAAGGACGGCGTTATCGCAGACTTTGTTGCGTCAGAGCACATGATCCGCGAAATGATTAAAAGCATTCCCGCGCTGAAAAACAAGTGGTTCGCCCCGTCGCTGCGCATGGTAATTTGCATTCCGAGCGGAATTACCGAGGTTGAAAAGCGTGCCGTACGCGACTCCGCAGAGCACGCCAATGCGAAAGAAGTGTACTTGATCCACGAACCGATGGCTGCTGCCATCGGTATCGGCGTGGACGTGCTTGAACCCAAGGGCAACATGATCATCGACATCGGCGGCGGTACGACCGAGATTGCCGTCCTAGCCCTCGGAGGCATTGTCTGCGACAAGAGTGTGAAGGTCGCCGGCGACGTTTTTACCAACGACATCGCCTACTACATGCGCACCATGCACAACCTGTATGTGGGCGACCGCACCGCAGAATTGATCAAGATAAACGTGGGCGCGGCCCTCGAAAACCTGGCTTCGCCTCCCGACGACATGAGCGTTCAAGGCCGAGACCTCATTTCAGGCAAGCCGAAGCAAGTGGACATTTCCTACAAAGAAATCGCGCGCGCCCTGGACAAGTCACTCATGCGCATCGAGGAAGCCGTAATGGAGGCCCTTTCGCTGACGCCGCCGGAGCTTTCTGCCGACATCTACAATTCAGGTATTTACATGGCCGGTGGCGGTTCGCTGCTTCGCGGACTTGACCAGCGTATTTCGGCACGCACCGATTTGCCGGTGTATGTAGCTGAAGATCCGCTGCGCGCCGTCGTTCGCGGAACGGGCATTGCCTTGAAGAACTTGGAGAAGTACCGCACGCTTTTGATGCGCTAAGCCATGCAGAACATTCTGCGGTTTTTCATTCGGTACCGCATGGTTCTGTCCTTGCTGCTGCTCCAGTCGTTGGGGTTGAGCTTGACGTATGCCCGCTCGTTGGCCCACGAAAACCTATTTTGGTCCAACGTACTCGAGCGGCAGGCCCAATGGCGCGGCTGGCTCCACAGTTGGGAGGCGTACTTGAACTTGCGGCATGAAAACGACGTGCTCATTGCAGAATTAGCCAAGGTGCGCAGCGCCCAAGAGCCCGACACCACTCGGCCGCAGCCGCAAGCCTACGAAGAATTTGGGTTTGACATGATTCCGGGTCGGCTGATGTTCATATCCCACAACAGCGCGTCGCCGTGGGGCCTAATCGACATCGGTTCCGACGCTGGGCTCACTCCGCCCTTTGCGGTACTGGGAACCAAGGGAATCATCGGCATCGCCTACGAAACGTCGGAGCACTACACCCGGGTAACGCCGCTTAGCCATCCGTCCATGCGGATTTCGGCGTCTGCGGAGCGTACCGGCCACTTCGGCACGCTCCAGTGGCACAGTGCCAATTCACGCTACGCCGAGTTGGTCGATGTGGCGTTTGAAGCCCAGCTGAAAAAAGGCGACCGCATCGTGACTGACGCGCGCTCTGAACTCTTCCCCGCGGGTTGGCTAATCGGAACCATTGAGCGCGTTGAGGTAGATTCTACGCAGTTTACCCAGACCGCGTTGGTGCGCCTAGCTGCCGACCTCAACCGCCAGCAAGGCGTGATGGCCGCGTTTAACATCCGCAAAGCGGAACGAGACAGCATTGCCCCATGACGCGCATCGGATCTTGGATTACGTTCACGTTCTGGGTGGTGCTCCTCCAGATTTTTGTACTGAGCTACGTCGAAGTGGGCGGGTACCTCAGCCCCTACCTCTACCCGCTCATTTTGGTGCTGGCGCCGGCAAATTTCAATCGCTACGGGCTGTTGATGCTCAGCTCCTTGCTGGGATTGGGCATCGACCTTCACGAGGGCAGTGGCGGACTCCACCTTATGGCCTCAACGGCGCTGGCCTATGCCAGGCCATGGATGCTGAATGCCGTCGTACCGAGGGCCGCTGAAGAGCAGTTGCCGTTTGCACCTCAAGATTTGGGCCTCGGAAAATGGTTTACGTTCCTCTTCTTATCCTACGGACTGCACCACGTATGGCTTTTCATGTGGGCCAGCCACGACGGCCACATTTGGTCGCTTGTGCTCCTTCGGAGCGTACTCAACCTTCTCGTGAGCGGTTCGCTGGCCACGGCGATTGCCTGGTTTATTCCTAAGTCGTCAAACGGATAATGCGCAGCCGGGTTCTCCTTGTCGGCGTAGTCCTTGTCCTCGCAGTATTTGTGCTGCGGCTTATCAACATTCAGCTTATTGACAAGCGGTACACGCTCGACGCCGCCAACAATGCGCAGCGCATCGAAAAAATTTATGCGCCGCGCGGAATCATGCGCGACCGCAACGGCGTCGTACTGGCAACCAACCAAATCGCCTACGACGTCGAGGTGATTTCAAGCCGACTAACTCGCCTGGACACCGTGCGACTGGCCGAGGTGCTTCAGGAGCCCATCGAAGAAATCCGCAAGCAGCTAAAGAAGGCGCGCATTCAGGCCCCCTACCGACCTTTTGCCATATTGCGGGGATTAATGATCAAGGACTACGCCGCCCTGCAAGAGCAAATCAACATGTTTGAGGGCGTGCAGATGCGCAAGCGGACGTTTCGAAAGTACCCGCAACCCCACGGCGGCAACGTAATGGGGTACGTGGGCGAGGTTAACGACTACATTCTCAAAAGCCATCCAGAATACGACCTCGGAGACTACTTGGGTATTTCGGGAATCGAATCGTCGTATGAAGACGTGCTGCGCGGCGAAGCTGGCCGACGCTACATCATTGTCGACAACCGAAACCGCGACGTCGGGTCCTACGCCCAAGGCAAATACGACATGAAGCCCGTCATGGGGGCTGAGCTTCAGCTCACACTTGACGCGAAGCTTCAGGCCCTTGGCGAAGAACTAATGCGCGGAAAACGCGGGAGTATTGTGGCCATCGAACCGAGCACCGGCGAAATCTTGGCACTCGTTTCGTCGCCGAGTTACGACCCGAATGCGCTCGTTGGCCGCTACCGTTCGCGCAACTACACCATCCTCTACCGGGATTCCCTGAACAAGCCGCTCTACGACCGCGCCATTTTGGCGGAATACCCGCCGGGGTCTCCGTTTAAAATTTTGAACGCACTCATCGGACTCCAAGAGGGCGTAGTCAGCGAAGAAACCCAGTACACCTGTATCGATGGCTACCATTTTGGATCGCTGCACATTGGCTGCCACTGCAAGGCCGGCACGCTCAACCTGCGCGGTTCAATAAGCAAGAGCTGCAACAACTACCATTGCCAAATCCTGAAAAAGGTACTGGACAAGTACCCCAGCGCGACCCAAGGCATCGACCAATGGCACCGCCACGTCAAGAGCTTTGGGCTAGGCGACTTTTTGGGTGTTGACCTTCCGACGGGCCGCAAAGGTTTTGTGCCAGACGGTGCCTACTTCAATAAAGTGTACCGCACCGACCGTTGGAAAGCGCCTACCGTAATTTCGCTGGCAATAGGCCAAGGTGAGCTCGTGGTAACCCCTATTCAGCTCGCCAATATGGTGGCCGCCGTGGCCAACCGGGGATGGTGGATTAGGCCACACGTGGTTCGCGCCATTGACGGCAAGCCCATCGACGACCCCGCGTTTACCACCGTCAACAAAACCACGATTGACCCGCAGCATTTTGGCATCATTATTCAAGGCATGAACGATGTATTTGAGTCGGGTACAGCCAGTGCATCGCGCCTTGAAGGGCTACCGATGGCAGGTAAAACGGGTACAGCTCAGAATCCGCACGGCCAAGACCACTCGATTTTCACGTCGTTTGCGCCCCTGGACAAGCCCAAAATTGCCATCGCAATCATTGTTGAAAACGGCTACTGGGGATCGCGTTGGGCTGCGCCCATCGCCAGCTTGATGATGGAGTCCTACCTGCACGATACCATTACGCGACCTGACCTGTACCGCCGAATGGTGGAAGGAGCACTCACGGGCGAGTACCGCGTGAATTCCGTACAAACGCAACTTCCGCCCTACTAATGAACCGCACTACCGCCGCGCCCCTCGTAGGCAAACTCGACTGGATTAGCGTGAGCCTCGTCTTGTTTCTGGTCGTTTTTGGCTGGCTCAATATTCTCGCCACCGTAACCCCGGTTGCCGACAGCTTTCAATGGAGCTGGGACCACGAAGCCGGCAAGCAGTTGAGCTTTATCGGCCTTGCCAGTTTTCTGGTCCTCATGGTGCTGCTGGCTGACGCGCGGCTGTTCGAAGTGCTGTCCTGGCTTGTGTACGGCATCAGCATTGTGCTCCTTTTGGCCGTACTGGCGGTGGGCGTAGAAAAAGGTGGCAACAAATCCTGGCTAAGCCTGGGCTCCTTTGGCCTTCAGCCCTCGGAGTTCGCTAAACTGGGGACCGCCATGATGGTCGCGCGGCTCATTGGCAGCGGCTCCTATGACTTGACTACGTGGCGCGGACGCTTGCTTCCCGCCGTCATTGTCGGCATTCCAATGGGCTTAATCTTGCTTCAGCCTGACGCGGGTTCTGCCCTTGTGTTCACGTCGTTCCTGCTCGTTTTTTACTTTGCCGGACTTCCCTCCTTCTACCTGTTTGGCACCTTGGGCATTGCCGTAGTGTCCATCCTTGCGCTTGCCTGGAGCCCCGGAACCGTGCGGGCCGTCATCTTGAGTGTGGCGGTGCTTAGCCTGCTCGTTTCGCGCGCACGCCACCGCATGTCCTTCATTCGGTTCGTGAAGCATCCGGCCATTTGGCTCGGCCTTGGCGCCCTACTTTGGGCTGGCGCAGTGAACCAAGTTTTCGACAACGTGCTCAAGCCGCACCAGCAAATTCGCATCAAACTGCTGCTTGGGCAGGTCGACGACCCCAGTGCGGCGGGCTACCAGACGGCGCAGTCCCTGATTGCGATCGGATCAGGCGGACTCTTTGGCAAAGGCTACATGGAAGGCACGCAAACCCGCCTTCGCTTCGTTCCCGAGCAAACAACCGACTACATCTTCTGCACCGTGGGCGAAGAATGGGGCTTTTTGGGCGCGCTCGTGGTCCTATTGGCGTTTGCTGGACTCATCATTCGGCTTGTGCTGCTTGCGCAGCGCCAGAAGCACGGTTTTGGCATGTACTTCGGGCTGAGCATTGCCAGCATTCTCTTTGTTCACTTCGCGGTCAACGTAGGCATGACGCTCGGCCTGATGCCCGTCATTGGCATTCCGTTGCCGTTCTTCAGCTATGGGGGGTCCTCCCTTTGGGCCTTCAGCCTGATGGTGTTTGTGTTCTTGCGCTGGGACGCCTACCGCTGGGAAAGCCTCTAAGCACGGTCGACGCCCTCGCGCCTCAGGTTGTTCGAAAACAGCCCCACTCCCTTCACGGCCCCACCTCCTCCCCCAGGAACGGCACAAAAAAAGCCCGAAGCCATGCGGCCTCGGGCTTTTTCGACTCTTCTAGGAACGACTTAGTAGAACGCTCCGCGGTTGTCTTGCACTTTAGCCGACT
>JACCDS011069926.1_pt1 | contig 21825 bp, 18 predicted proteins | sample 7446441 | NCBI WGS metagenome assembly JACCDS01 (sample SAMN15323445, study PRJNA562643) | freshwater metagenome | isolation source: river surface water | place: USA:Blue River Watershed | collected 2017-08-17 | reverse complement strand
GTCGGTGACGACGAGTTCGTCGAGCACCGAATTGTTCAGGTTGTCCACCGCCGGGCCCGAAAGCACGGGATGGGTGCAGTACGCCGCCACCTTGTTGGCGCCGTGCTGCCGTATTACGGCTATGCACGCCAAGATCGTCGCCCGAGCTCGTCTCGTGTCGCTATCTCGGCGAATGTGTTAGCCAACATGCTACAAGACGTCGGCGTCGGGCGCGTGCTGATCATGGACCTGCACGCCGACCAGATCCAGGGTTTCTTCGACATCCCGGTCGACAATATTTATGCGTCGCCGGTGCTGCTCGAGGACCTGGTGAAAAAGAATTACGAAGACCTGCTGGTGGTGTCCCCGGACGTCGGCGGCGTGGTGCGCGCGCGGGCGCTGGCCAAGAAGCTCGGCTGCGACCTCGCCATCATCGACAAGCGCCGCCCGAAGGCCAACGTGTCCGAAGTCATGCACATCATCGGCGAAGTCGACGGCCGCAACTGCGTGATCATGGATGACATGGTCGATACGGCCGGCACGCTGACCAAGGCGGCCGAGGTACTGAAGGAGCGCGGCGCGAAGAAGGTGGTCGCGTACTGCACGCACCCGGTGCTGTCGGGTCCGGCGATCGAGCGCATCCAGAAGTCGCCGCTCGACGAACTGGTCGTGACCAATACCATTTCGCTCAGCGATGCGGCCAAGGCCTGCAGCAAGATCCGCCAGCTGAGCTGTGCGCCGCTGCTGGCAGAGACCATCCGCCGCATCAGCAAGGGTGATTCAGTGATATCGCTGTTTGCCGAGGACGAGGCGGCCGGCTGACAATTTTCGGGGCGACGCGACTGCGGCGCCCCTTTTACATGCCCCCTGGTCGCGGGGGGCATCAACCTACGGGCACACGCCCTTAACAGGAGTAGTCATGGAAGTTATTGCATTCCCGCGTACCGAGCAGGGGTCCGGAGCGAGCCGCCGCCTGCGCCGTGCGGGTCAGACACCCGGCATCATCTACGGCGGCACCGAAGCGCCGATCGCGATCACGCTCGACCACAACGCACTGTTCCACGCGCTGAAGAAAGAAGCGTTCCACTCGTCCATCCTCGATATCAAGGTCGACGGCAAGGCCGAAAAGGTCGTGCTGCGCGATTTCCAGGTGCACGCTTACAAGCAGCTGGTACTGCACATCGATTTCCAGCGCGTTGATCCGAACGCCAAACTGCACGTGAAAGTGCCGCTGCACTTCGTGAACGCCGACATCGCACCGGTCGTCAAGCTGTCTGGCGGCGTGATCAGCCACGTGCTGCATGAACTCGACGTCAGCTGCCTGCCGAAGGACCTGCCGGAGTTTATCGAAGTCGACCTGTCGGCCATGACCGACGGCGCCTCCTTCCACGTGTCCGACCTGAAGCTGCCGGCTGGCGTCAGCGCCGTGCATGCGAAGGAAGACCCGACCATCGCCACTGCGACCATCCCGCGCGGCGCGAAGTCGGATACCGCTGCCGAGGAAGAGAAGAAGTAATCCTCTGCGCGCAGCGCCAGGAAAGCCCGTCCTTGCGACGGGCTTTTTTACGCGCACACCGTCCCGGATAATCCGGCTTTTTGACCGACAAAACCTCCATGCCCAGCGCACCCATCCGACTGATCGTCGGCCTCGGCAATCCCGGCGCCGACTACGAACTGACCCGGCACAATGCCGGATTCTGGCTGGTCGACCAGCTGGCGCACGGCGAACTGCGCAAGGAAGCCCGCTTCAACGCGCTGGCCGCCAAAACCCGGATCGGCGGCAAGGAAGTCTGGCTGCTCGAGCCGCAGACCTTCATGAACCGCTCGGGCCAATCGGTCGGCGCGATTGCCCGCTTCTACAAAATTGCGCCAGACGAGGTACTGGTCGTGCATGACGAACTCGACCTGCCGCCCGGTGCTGCCAAACTCAAAAAAGGCGGGTCTTCCGGCGGCCACAACGGCCTCAAGGACATCAGCGCCGCGCTCGGCACGCAGGACTACTGGCGGCTCAGGATAGGTATCGGCCATCCGCGCGAACTGAAATTGCAGCAGCCGGTGGTGGATTTTGTGCTGCATCGGCCGCGCGCGGAAGAACAGGGACAGATCGAGCAGGCCATCGATAAGGCTATCGGCGTGATTGCGCTCTTATGCGACGGCCAGTACGAGCAAGCGATGCTGAACCTGCATACCGGCGGCAGCGGCAAGAACTGAGCGGCAGCCACGCTGACGTGATGCCGCTAATACCAGCGCATATTCCCGCTGCAGTGCCATGCCGGCTCAGATAAGCCAGCGACGTATTGCGCGAGGTGCCCGGTTTTACCTGCGGAAAATCGCACCGGATTGAATAAAGATCAATGGTGCGAACTGCGGTTAATGGAAAAATCCGGACTCAGCACAGATGTTCGGGAAACCATCTGTATCAAATGACCGAAAATCAGCCAGCCAGTCCTTGGCGGACAAGGAATCTGTTTCTAAAAACTAACACGATTCAGAAAATAGCATTTAATATCATGCACTTAAATTATTATACGAATTATTAGCGGAGCGATGTATTCAAACTTTTAATAATTCGCATATAATTCGCCGGCAAGTGCAGGCTGCTGCCTGACGGTAGCCGTTGACCATCTGCAACCTAATTCATCGGGGAATACCATGACGACCTACAAAGAACTGCAAAGCCAGATTGAAAAACTGCAAAGGGAAGCCGAGCAGGCACGCAGGAATGAGATCTCTGCGGCCATTGCCGAGATTCACGCAAAAATGAAGGAATACGGCATTTCGCCGGAAGACCTGGGTATTGGCGCGGGCGCCAAGCGCAAGCCGGCCAAGACGGCACGCCGTCCGGTCGCACCGAAATACCGCAACAATGCAACAGGCGAAACATGGAGCGGCCGCGGCAAGCCGCCGAAGTGGATGGCCGGCCGTGACAAGGCGCAATTCCTGATTACCCACGCCGCCTGACCGCTGCCGCCTGACCGCTGTATCGCGCAAAAAAAGGCCGCCCCTGCTGTGGGCGGCCTTTTTATCGCGCCGGCTATGTGCAGCGTATTGCAGCCGCTAGCGCCTGAGCGGCAACAGCAGCGAGCGCAACAAAATACCGCTATCGGTCAGAAATCCGTGCCGCTCGACATAACGCTGCGCATAGTCGAGGCGCAACGGCAGCACATTCTCGACATACGCACTCTCCAGCCCTGCGCCCTCCAGCCCCTGCAACAGCCGGTGCTCATCGCGAAACTCCACCGTGGCCAGGTCGATCAGACCGGGTTTGACAGATAACACGCGCTTGCGCACCTCGGTCGGATAGCAACCGACATAACGGGGCATCTCCGCACGCGGCCCCACCACGCTGAAATCACCGCGCAATACGCTGATCAGCATCGGCCAGCGCGCCATGCCGGACCGGCGCAGCAGCGCACCAAGGCGGGTGACGCGCTCGCCTTCACAACCGCCCACCGTCTCCATCGCGCCCTGCGCCGCCACGGCGGTGCGGAATTCGAAGGTTTTCACCATGCGCCCGTGGCGGCCGACACGGTGCGGGCGCACCAGTACGGGCCCACCGTCGAGCCTGAGCAGCAGTGCGACCAGCAAGGACGGCAGCAGCAATACCAGTCCGATCAGCGTGGCCAGCACGAGGTCAGCAAACCTTTTCATCGTCAGATCTCTTTTCCATTGTTTCGTCCTGCGCTTGCCGTTCAATCGACCGCAGCACGCAAGCACAGCAGTCTATCCGCATCGTCCGCGCCCGGCACATTGTGATGGCGATCACAATCCCGGGCGGCGCACACATCTACAGTTCGGGACTTCATATATGCACGGCATTCCACGGTGCCGACATGACGGGTTACGGTAGCATTCGGCCTGTAAAACCATCTCGATAACTTCAGCCCAAAGTCCAGCTCACCATGCCAACCATCCGCGTTGAATCATCCTCGTCTTACGCCCGACTCCCCCTGCCGACACTGCGCCTGACCGCCGCGCTGGTCACAGCGGTGCTGGCACTACCGGCCCATGGGATCAGCCTGATGGAGGCCTATCAGGCGGCGCTGGAGAAAGACCCGGCTTTTCAGGGCGCCCGCTTCGAACGCGCGGCTGGCAACGAATTTGAATTCATCGGCCGCGCGGCGCTGCTGCCGAGCGTCTCCGCTTCTTACAACCTTAGCAAGAACGATGCAGACCGGACGACCACGCTGCCAGACGGTACGCCGAAGCCGGACAATCCACAGTACACCAGCAAGTCCGCGACGATACAGCTTCGCCAGCCACTGTTCAACCTCGACTCCTGGCAGCGCTATCAAGGCAGCAAGGCCCAGGTGGGCTACAGCGAGGCGAAATTCGCCCGTGACACGCAGGACATGATCGGTCGCCTGACCAGCGCTTACCTCGACGCGCTGCTGGCCGAAGACCAATTGCGTCTGGCCGTCGCCCAACGCGACGCCTACTACGAGAACCAGTTGGCCAATGAACGCATGTTCGATAAAGGTGCTGGCACGCGTACCGATGTGCTGGAAACCCGTGCCCGTTTCGAGCTCGCGCAGGCGCAGGTGCTCGAGGCGCAGGACAACGTAAAAAATCGTCGGGATGAACTGGCGGTCATTATCGGCAGCGATCCCGGCACACTCGATACGCTGGTCGTCAGCCTGCCTGAGCTGCCGATGTCGCCCGCAACGCTGGCCGAATGGGAAGCCATGGCCAACGCGAACAATCCCGATGTGCGTGCACAGCGCCATTCGGTGGACTACGCGCAGGCCGAAGTGGAACGCAACCGCGCCGGGCACTACCCGCGGGTCGACTTCGTTGCCTCGCACAGCCGCAACACCTCCGATTCGCTGTTCACCTTTAACCAGCAGTCGACCATCAACGCCATCGGCGTGCAGATGTCACTGCCGCTCTATAGCGGCGGCAGCGTCAATGCGCAGACCCGGCAGGCCGCAGCGCGCCTGGGCTCGGGCCGCGCCGAACTGGATTCGGCGATGCAGAAAGTACTGGTCGACGTGCGCAAGCAGTTCCAGCTGATCAGCAGCAGCCGTATTCGCATGGCAGCGATGGAACAGGCCGTGCGCTCGGCCTCGGAAGCCGTGGAAGCCACGCGTAAAAGCGTCATCGGCGGCCAACGCGTGAACCTGGACGTGCTGACGGCGCTGCAGCAGTTGAACACCGCCAGGCGCGACCTGTCGGAGGCGCGCCATGGTTACCTGCAAGCCTATTTGAAACTGCATGCGGCCGCCGGAATGCTGAATGCCGACAACCTCGGCAAGATCGCTGCCTGCTTCGAAACGCGCCGTTAACTGCCGCCTATTCAGTTCGCGCATCATGCCCCCCAAACAAGCCGCTTCCGGCGCACGACCGAAACGACTGCCAGCAAAAGCGGCGCGGCTGACCACAGCGTTAACGATTCCGCTGAATGCGACGCCAACCGTTATCGAACAGCTGCGTCATCTGCAGGTCACCTTTGCCGACGTCTGCAATGCGATTTCGCCGATCGTCAGTGAGACACGCTGCTGGAACCGCGTCGCTTTACATCATCTGGTCTACCGCAGCCTGCGCGAGCGCTTCCCGCAGCTCGGCTCACAGATGATTTGCAACGCCATTTACTCGGTGTCCCGCACCTGCCGCGCGATCTTCCAGTCACCCGGCAGCCCGTTCAACCTGGCCCGGCTCGGTGACCGACCCTTGCCACTGATGCGCTTCGCGCCCGAGGCGCCGGTCTATTTTGACCGGCATACGCTCAGCATCCGTGACGGCATCGTGTCGATGCTGACGCTCGACGGCCGGATCCGCTTCCGGCTCAGTATCAGCGCGGCGGACGAGCAGCGTTTCCAAAATGAGCGGCTGCGCGAAATCCTGCTGTTGCAGCATGCCGGCCAATACCAGTTGCAGTTCGTTTTCGCCGCCCGCCCTGCGCCCGGCAAGCCTGTGGCCCACAGTGGCAGGCACACCAGTCCATCCGAATTACCCGAATACGTCGCCGTGCTTAGTGAGGATGCGACCGATCAAGTCAAAGAGTTGGGAGAAGTTTTATGACAGCCAAACAGTCAAATCCGCGCGACAAAGAGCAGCCATCGCTGCTGTCAAAGACGATACGCGCACAAAGCCCGGTATTCCGCAAGGCAGTCGGCTTCGGGCTGTTTAACAGCCTTCTGGTGCTGGCGCCGACCATCTTCATGCTTCAGGTCTACGACCGGGTGGTCAACAGCCGCAGCGTTGTGACGCTGGTGTCATTACTGGTCTGCGTCATCGGTATTTACGCGATCATGGAATTGATGGATTTCTTGCGTAGCCGGCTACTGCTGCAAGCGGGATGGCGTATCGACCAGGCACTGCGCGAACGCCTGCATGATTCCGCATTCAACACCAGCCTGCAGGTTGGCGGAGGGAGCGTACAACCGTTCAACGACCTGCGTACCCTGCGTGAATTCATCGGTTCGCCAGCGATCACGGCCGTGATGGACCTTCCATCGTCACTGCTGTTCCTGATCATCGTCTCCACGATCAACCCCTGGCTCGGCTTGGTTGCGCTACTGGGTGCGGTGGTGCAGTTCATGATCGGAATGAGTACCGAGCGCAAAACCATGCCCGTACTGACCGAAGCTAACCAGGCATCGATTTCCGCACAAAGCTACGCCAATGGCGTGCTGCGCAACGCCCAGGTCATATCGGCCATGGGTATGCGCGAGAACGTCTATCAACGCTGGATAAAGCGCCAGCGCGAGTTCCTGAAGCTGCAGGCCGTGGCATCCGATACCGCCGGCGCCAATTCTGCGATCTCAAAGTTCATCCAGACCATGCAGGGCTCCCTGATCCTGGGCCTGTCCTGCTGGCTGAGCGTGAAGGGAATGCTGCTCGGCGGTGGCGGCATCATGATCGTCGCCTCCACGCTGGGCGGACGGGTGCTGACGCCGCTGGTGCAACTGGTGGCCCAGTGGCGCATGGTGGTCAATGCGCGCGACGCCTACCAGCGGCTTGACGAATTCCTTGGCCCTGTCACGGCCGACAGCGAGCCCATGTCCCTGCCTGCGCCGCAAGGCAGGCTGTCGGTGGAGGGGATTGTGGCTGCCGCGCCGGGCAGTACTGCGCCCATCATCCGCGGCGTGACTTTTGCACTGCAGCCCGGCGAGACGCTGATGATGATCGGGCCATCGGCTGCCGGCAAGACGACCCTGGCACGGCTGCTCATGGGCATCTGGCCGACGCTGTCGGGCAAAGTCCGTCTCGACGGCGCCGATATTCATGCGTGGAACAAGGACGAGCTCGGGCCGCACGTGGGTTACCTGCCGCAGTCAGTCGAACTGTTCGATGGCACGCTGGCCGAGAATATCGCCCGCTTCGGCGACATCGACCTGGACAAGGTCCGCAGTGCGATCGACCTGGTCGGCCTGACTGCCATGGTCGAGGCGCTGCCGAACGGGCTCGACACGCCCATCGGCGATGACGGCGCCATCCTGTCCGGCGGCCAGCGCCAGCGCGTCGGGCTCGCACGCGCAATCTACGGCGAACCGCATTTCGTATTACTTGATGAACCAAACTCGAACCTTGATGAAGCCGGCGAAAAGGCACTGATGAATACCCTGATGTTCCTGAAGTCACGCAAATGCACCACCATCATCATTACCCATCGCCTCAGCGTGCTGCCGGCGGCGGACAAGATCCTGGTGCTGCGTGAAGGACAAGTGGCCGGCGTCGGTCCGCGCGAAGAAGTGCTGGCCGCACTACGCAAGGCCAGCGCGCCGCGCGCCATGCCGGTGTCAGGGCCTGCGGCAGCGCCGGTGCCGGTCGCAGGAGGAGCCGCATGAAACCGCTCAGCATTACTGCCAAACCGCAAGCGACCGGCGGGTCGCTGGCTCAGATTCTTTTCGCCTTCCGCAAGGAATTCCTGTGGGTCGGCGGCTTCAGCCTGGTCGCCAACGTACTGACGCTGGCGCCAACGCTGTACATGCTGCAGGTATTTGATCGCGTGATGATCAGCCAGAGTGAAATCACGCTGATCGCACTTACCCTGATCACCGCGATGTTCATTGCCATCATGGCCTTCTCGGAGTGGATCCGTACCCGCTTGCTGGTGCGTGCCGGTGTGCGCTTCGATGAAATGCTCAACACCCGCATATTTCGCGCCAGCTTCGACGCCAACCTCGAACAACTGCGCGGCGAGGGCACGCACGCTTTTGCTGCACTGACGCGGCTGCGCCAGTTTGTGACGGGCAGCGGCATCATTGCGTTCTTCGACCTGCCATGGACACCGATCTACCTCGCGGTGCTGTATGCAATGCATCCGCTGCTGGGCGTGTTCGGCGCCTGCTTCACGGTACTGCTGGGACTGCTCGCTTTCGCGACCAACAAGCTGACCTCAAAAAGACTGGAAAACGCCAGCACTGCAGAAAATCTGACCAATGGCTACCTCAGCGGCAAGCTACGTAACGCTGAAGTGGTCGAAGCGCTTGGCATGCTGGGTAACTTGAAGCGTCGCTGGCTGCAACTGTATCGCGATCATGCGCACGCGTTCTGGCTGGCGCAAGACCGGGCCAGTAAGGCCACCGCGTTCGCAAAATTCGTCCAGTACAGCCAGCAGTCCATGATTCTCGCGCTCGGCGCCTGGCTGGCGATTCGCGGGGAGCTGTCGCTGGGCGCGATGATCGCGTCTAACGTACTGATGGGGAATGCGCTGCGGCCGATCAGCACAATGGTCGGCACCTTGAAAGAATATGTCCAGGCTCGGCAGGCGTATCGGGACATCGGTGCGCTGCTCGACAAATACCCGGAAAGTACGGGCAACCACACGACCTCCCATGTCGTGGGTCAGATCACGGTTCGCGGGCTGTCGGCCCATGCGCCGCAGCGGCCCTCGCCCATCCTGAATGAGATCGACGTCGAATTCGAGGCCGGTGAAGTGATTGGCATTGTCGGTCCGTCCGGCGCCGGCAAGTCGACGCTGGCGCGCTGCCTGATCGGCATCTGGCCACAGACCAGCGGACAAGTACAACTCGACGGCATCGACATTCGCAAATGGGCGCGCGATGAGCTCGGCCCGCATCTCGGTTATCTCCCGCAAGACATCGAGCTGTTCGAAGGCTCGGTCGCGGAAAACATCTGTCGCTTCGGCAAAGTGGACTCCGAAGCCATCATCGACGCCGCCAAGCGGGCAGACATCCATGACATGATCCTGCGCCTGCCCATGGGCTATGACACCCCGGTCGGCCAGGCAGGTCGCTTGCTGTCGGGCGGCCAGCGCCAGCGGCTGGCCCTGGCACGTGCCATTTACGGATCGCCGGATGTGGTCGTGCTCGACGAGCCGAATGCCAACCTCGATGACATCGGCGAAGCGGCCCTCTCGCGTGCCATCAGTGACCTGAAGGCCGCCGGCAAGACCGTCTTCATGGTGCTGCACCAGCGCAACCTGCTCGCACTGGCGGACCGGGTGCTCGTGATGGCCGACGGTCGCGTCTCCCAATTCGGAAAAATTGACATCGGCGGCACCTCGGGGCAGATCGCCCAGGCTCCCGTCGCCAGCTGACAAGGAAATTAATTATGAATAACTCCCCTATCCGGCTCTCGAAACAGAATGCCACCGACGCCACCAACGTGATCGAACTGGCGCCTGACCTGCCGACCGACACACGTTCCACGATTCGACTGGGCTTTATCGCCCTGGTCATCGGCTTCGGCGGCTTCATAGCCTGGGCCGCGTTTGCACCGCTTGACGAGGGCGTACCGGCCCCGGCCTCCGTGACCATCGACACCAAACGCAAGGCCATCCAGCACCAGACCGGCGGCATTGTCCAGCAGGTCGCCGTGCGCGAAGGACAGCGTGTGAAGGCCGGTGACACGCTGATTGAGCTCGACGCAGGCGCAGCGCGTGCGACCTACGAATCGATACGCCAGAACTACATGGCGCAGCGCGCGGCCGAAGACCGGCTGATGGCGGAGCTGGAGAAACGCGATGCCATCAGCTTCCATCCGGATCTGATGGCAGCCAAAGGCGACCCGGTGATCAATCAGCATATCGTCACCCAAACCCAGCTGATGCAGTCGCGTCGTGCCGCGCTGCGCAGCGAGCTGGCGACCATTGACGAGAGCATCGCCGGCCTGGAAGCCGCGCTTTCCGGCATCCGGCTGCAGATCGAGAGCCGCAAACTGCAGGCGCAAAAGCAGAGCGAACAGCTGAAGAATATTTCCGAGCTGGCCGCCGACGGCTATGTACCCCGCAACCAGGTGCTCACCCTGGAACAATCGCAGGCCGAGTTGAACGCGGTGCAGGCCAACCTGAATGCGGATAAATCCCGCACCGAGCGCTCGATCGCCGAGCTCAAGCTGCGCAAGGCGCAGCGACAAATGGATGGCACGAAAGAAGTGGCCACCCAGCTCGCCGAGGTCCGGCGCGAAGTCCAGGCAGACCGCGAACGACTGGCCGCCATCACCGCCGAACTGGGTCGTGTGACGGTCAAGGCGCCGGTGGACGGCCAGGTGGTCGGGTTGGCCATTGCGTCAGTCGGTGGAGTGGCGGCGCCCGGCCAGAAACTGATGGATATCGTACCGAACGACGAAGGCGTCGTGCTGGAGACGCGTATTCCTACCCATCTGATTGACCGCGTGCACCTGGACGATCCGGTTGATGTGCGCTTTTCTGCATTCGCCCATACCCCCCAACTGGTGGTCGATGCAAAGATCAACTCCATCTCCAGCGATGTCGTGACCGAACAATCACCGGCCGGAGCGGTGTCCTACTATCTGGCGCGGGTCAGCCTGACGCCGGAAGGCATCAAGAAACTGGGCAACCGCCACATGCAGCCCGGCATGACCGCAGAAGTCCTGATCAAGACCGGCGAGCGTTCCTTGCTGACCTACCTGCTGCACCCGCTGACCAAGCGTATTGCCGCGGCAATGAAAGAAGAATGACAGCAGCCCCGGAGCAAGCGGTCGCAGCCCGTCGCATCGACAAGGTCACGTTCGACTACTCGGTCTCCGAGGACCGGCTGCTGGCGCGTATCGAGGCGATGAATGGCGATCGCGGCGCCGTATGGATCACGCAGCGCTTGGCGCGACGGCTGGTCGCGGTACTGTTTACGCATCTCGACAAGCGCGTGGCTGCCGTGCGGCCGGGTGCGGAGCGCGCGGTGCAGCGCCCTTCGGCCCCGGCAGACCCGGCGCAGCAGCAGCTGCAAAGCTTCCAGCACCAGGCGGCAGTGATGCGGCATGCGTCGCCTGCGCCGGTGCCCGCAGTCGACAGCAGCGGCGCACCCGTGCTGCAGACGATACGCGCGCACCTCTCGCGCAGCCGCATCTGGCTGACCTTCGACATGCCGGCCGGTCCGGGCGCGCTCGGACTCACGCAGGACAACGCCTGGCAATTACTGCAGATACTTCTCAACGCATTCCGCCGCGCCGACTGGCCGCTGGATGCCTGGCCGCAATGGATGCGCGATGGCGAGGCCGCTGCGTCGCACCGGCATGACGGCAAGACGCCGCCGCTGCACTGAGCTCGCCGCAAATGACCAAGACCCAGTTTTTTCAACACTCGCCATCCTCGGCAAGCCTTCGCGACACGACCACATAACGTTATGGATGCCATGCTGATAGGCGCAGGCGCACTGACCGGCCTGCTGGTAGGACTGACCGGCGTAGGCGGTGGCGCGCTGATGACGCCCTTGCTGCTGCTGTTCTTCGGCGTTGCGCCGTTGTCTGCGGTCGGGACTGACCTGTGGTTCGCTGCGCTCACCAAACTATTCGCCACGCGCGTTCATCACAGCCACGGGCTGATCGACTGGCCAGTCGTCAAACGCCTTTGGGCCGGTAGCCTGACGGCATCCGCCCTGACGCTGCTGTGGATGAAGCTGCATCCGGTCGATGAGACTGCCGTCGCGCTGCTGAAGACGGCGATCGCCGTGGCGGTAGTCATTACCGCATGCGGCATGATTTTGCAGCGGCCGCTGCACGCGCTGGGGCGTCGGCTGCGCACCAGCGATGGCGCGCATTTCAAGGCGCTGCAAGCGCCGCTGACGGTGCTGGCCGGCGGCGTGCTGGGCGTACTGGTCACCCTGACCTCAATCGGGGCCGGGGCACTGGGCGCGGTATTCCTGTCTTACCTGTATCCGCTGCGCCTGACGCCGCCACGGCTGATTGCGACCGACATCGTGCATGCGATCCCGCTGGCGGTGTTTGCCGGCATCGGCCACCTGCTGATTGGCAACGTCAATGTTGGCCTGCTCGGCACCTTGCTGATCGGCTCCATCCCCGCCGTGATGATCGGCGCGCTGCTGTCCGCGCGCTTGCCCCATGCGTTCTTGCGTACGACGATCGCTGTCGTGCTGCTGTCGATCGGCGCCAAACTGTGGTGGAGTGCAGTGCAATGAACCTGTCAGCACAACAGCTGGGCATCCTGTGCGACATCGCCGCGGCGGCGGGCAGCGAGATCCTGTCGGTCTATGCATCGGGCTGGACCACCTCACTCAAAGACGATGCCTCCCCATTGACCGAGGCCGACCTGCGCGCCGACCGGGTGATCCGCGCAGGACTCGAAGCGCACTTCCCGGGCGTGTTTATTTTGTCTGAAGAATCGCGTTCTTCCGGAGCGGCGGACAGTGACTGTTTTTTCCTCGTCGACCCGCTCGATGGCACCAGGGAATTCATTCGTCGCAACGATGAATTCACGGTCAATATCGCTTTGGTGGTCAAGGGTGTGGCGGTGGCCGGTGTCGTTCTGGCACCCGCGCTCGGTGAGCTTTTTTTCGGCGCGCAAGGGCAAGGCGTATGGAAAAAGGATGCCGCTGGCATCCGTCCGATCCGCACGGCGCCACAGGATATGCGGCGCCCGTTACGCGTCATCGGCAGCCGCTCGCATGGCGGCGACCGCCTGGCGCAGTGGCTCGCACTGCTGGAACAGGAACACCGCTTTGTGGCGGCCGGCAGCTCGTTGAAGTTTTGCCGCATTGCCGAAGGCTGCGCCGACATCTACCCGCGCTTCGGCCCAACCAGCCAATGGGACACGGCAGCAGCACATTGCGTGCTGGAGCTGGCAGGCGGCGCCGTGGTCGATCTGGGCGGGCAAACGCTGCGCTACGGGCTGGAGCGGCCGCTGCTGAACCCGGAGTTCATGGCGGTGGCAGAACCCTCGATGGCGCTCAAAATAACAGCCCGAGTCTGGCCAGCTGATCGACCGACTGGTAGCGATGGCTAGACGGGCCCGGTAACTTCCAGGCAGACAGCTTTTCGATGGCTTCGTGAAGCAGCCTGTACTCCGACGAATTGTTGGCATACGCACCGCTGGCAACGGCGCGCTGAACCTTGCGCTCCCATCCGGGAAAGAACTTGAAGTGCGCAAAAATCAGCTGGTGGCGGCTGCTTACCGGGAAATTCAATCGGTGCGAAGAGAGTGCCTGCACACCCTTGCGCCACCTCACCAGCGGCACCTTGTTCAGGTTGGCTGCCTTGTAGTCACGCAACCATGCAAGTTCGCCCGCGTTCAGCGTGCGCAACTGCCTGACCATGCGCAAGCGCACACCTTCATTGCCCGATATCTTCTCCGGCGCCGCATGACCCTCGGGCCAATTGACCAGGGAGAATGCGTCGAAATAAGGACACAACGCGAACGGGTCATGTTCTCGCGACGCCTGGTGAATATCGTCAAGGCGCGCCGGAAAGAAGTCCAGCATCAAGCCGCGGCTGTGCATCGCGCCTTCCGCTTCCAGCGCCTGACAAAATGCGTTCAGACCATCATGGCCAGGCGGCAGCAAAAGAAACTCATCCAGGTCGGCGGTCAACACCCAGCGCTCCGACAAGAACCGCGCCGGAACCAGATGCTTGGCCCGGGTGCCAAAACGCTTGCCCTGCACCAGCTGTTTATAGTCACAGTTCGCCTGCAGCACGCCGCAATCAGGCTGTGCCAGCAGGAACTCCAGGGAACCATCGGTCGAACGATCATCGAGGAACAGGAAACGACGGACACCCAGCCGTCGGTAATGCGCGAGAAAGTGCGGAATGAAATACAGCTCGTCCTTGAGTATGGCAAATACCGTCACCTCATTGCCTACCGGTTCAGGGATCGGCTTCAAGACAGCGAAAGCAACCTCATCCAGGCGCATGCCGGCCCGATCCCGCGCGGGAGGCGCGGGATGCCACAGCGCGCGGTCCAGAAATGAACGCAGCTGCCCGGCTGCAACGAGCGGGTGGACACAGGCATGGCCGACTGGCGAAGCTTGATGGGCTATCGCGACGATGCGCGCACTGACCTGGGCCGCTACCACGGTCGCAGCAATCACATCCGTCTTGGCGTCTTTGCCATGCGCCAGGGTGATCCGTGTCGCGGGGGTCTTGCCCTGCCCATGCCGGTCAAGCATGCCCGCGAGGCCATCGGGAAGCACAGTGCGCCACCGCTCATCATCGGGATTGCCCACGCCGAATGCCAGCGCCGCATCGAATTGCGCCATCATCGCCAGGGCCACTGCAGGAATCCCCCCGCCGCTGACGCCTATCGTCGCCTTCGCTACGTAGGCAACGGGCGGCACGAAAGTCAGTAACGCTCTGAGCAACGCAACAAATCCTTCTGCTATCCCGGGCATTCCGCAGCGATAGCCGTCAGGTTTTGGATAGCGCACCACGATGACGTCCGTGCAGGTCGCATCGACATGCTGCAAAAAAACCGGCAGCGGGATCATCATGCGTCCGGCGAGTCCTGTAAAGCAGACCAGCAGACGCTTGTCGCCCGGGATTTTCTCGCGGCTGGTGTACAGCGCCAGCCCGCGTGCCAGACACTGTTTGCGAAAGCCTTGCGGATGGCCAACGCCACCGCGCCGGCATAACTGCCCCAGGTTGGCAACCCAAGCCTGGCGCTCACCGGACCAGCGATCGCGCCAGACCTCGCCACCGGACGCGGCCGAGCGAGCGATGGCTTCGAGTGCAATTGGCGTGAGCCAGTTTTCCAGTGCGATGTGAACACGATTGAGCTGGTTGACCGTCACACAATGGCGGGTAAGGCGGGCGTACAAGTCGCTCATGATTGCTGCCGCCACAGCCGCACGATTTCATCCAAAGAGCGCATGCGGCCCACCTCGTCAGGCGCCAGTGACAGGCCGCAGTTCAGCTCCAGCCAGATACATAATTCCATCACGGCCAGGCTATCCATCTCGATGTCAGACAAAAGCACATCGCTTCCGCCCGCGAGATACGCGCCCAGTAACCCGCTTCGCTCGGCTGGCACACCAGCGCAACGCAAGGCCTCGACCATCTTTTCTCGCCCGTTATCGTCCATCGTTTTCCTTCTTTTTTCCAAAGCGCCGACACGTCGCGTCGAGGCACCTTGCCTTGCGGATTGCCGGGCCTCAGGGACTGCCGTAATGCGACAGCCCGACCGCAGCGAGCAACTGCGCGGGCGCACTGGCGCGCCACGCTGCGGCTATGTTGTTGCGCAGTTCCGGGGTGATTTGTCTGGATAATTGTTCAGCAGCCAGCGGCGTTCCCTGCTGGGAGTCCTGATCCAACACGTTCCTGACGGATGCTTCATCGAATGTCAGGCCAAGAAACGCTGCCACATGGGTGGCCCATGCCGGCGATGCACTATTCATGTCATCGTAGTCGAGCAGCAGACAGCGGGCGTTTTGCTGAAGCTGCTGCAGTGCCAGCAGCGTCCGGTGATACACATCCATATGGCTGCGGAACATGCCGCCAAATGCCCGCATCCGCGATTCACACCATGGCTCGAAGCGGCGCATGAGGAACACGACTTTGGCAGCGTCAGCGCCGGCCGGCAGCAGCGCCGTCGGCGCCCGGTTGGCATGCGAGCGCATCTTCAGCACCACCGGGCTGGGAGACTTCCGCCACGGCGCGACGAGCACCTGCCGTGCCATCTCGAGCAGATGCCTGTCCGCCGGCACCACCGCGCCAACATGCGCGGCATAGTAGGCAAACTGGGAATAAAAATCGGGCTCGGAAATACATACGCCGCCCATCGCGCGTATCACCTTCGCCAACAGGGTGGAGCCACACCGCCCGGGGGAGAAAAGCAGGACAGACCCAGCGCGAGCGGCCTCTTCTGACGAGCGGAACGATTGCGGTGGCATTTCAATAAACCTGCGCGCATGCGTGCGCAGATAGTCATAGTGGAATTCAGCCGCCATCGCCAGCGTCGGATCGATTCCGGCGCAAAAAATAATGGTGCCGGTACGCAGGTCAAAGCAATACGGAATCAGTGGTCCGCGCGCCAGCTCGGCCTGTGTCAATTGTTGCGGCCGCAAATGCCCGATGTCGGTCCAGGAAACCATTTTCCAGGCGAGACCCTCTCGCACGGCACCCTGATATAAGCGTCCGGCCGCCATGCTGCTTATCTCCGCATCGGTTTCACAACACGCTGTTCGCCAAGGCATCGCTGGCCGGCGGGGCGGAGCGCTCGAACTGGATATGCACCGGCGCCTTGCCATCCACTACCCGCTGATAGGCCGCCAGGTAAGCCGTTTCCAACTGACGTGCCTTGTTCTGCGCGTTGAACACATCGCGCTGTGGTACCCGTTCGCGGATAAAGGCCCGCAGCCGTGACAGTTCGACCGGCTGGCGCAACAAGTGCACCGCCGTCCGGATATACGAGGCCTGGTCCGGCCGGACCAGGGCGCCGAGACCGGCCGCATGCAACAGGCTGCCGCTGACACGGCCGGCAAAATTGCTGCCCTCAAGCGCCACCACGGGCACACCGGCGAACAGTGCATCGGCCGTCGAAGTATGGCCGCCATAGGGCCATGGATCGAGCATCAGGTCGCAGCATTGCAGGCGGGCGAGGTGCCAGTCCTGCTTCACAGACGGCGCTGCGAGTATCCGCGCAGGGTCCACGCCCATGGCGCGCGTTGTTTTTGCGATATGCATGCGCGCCGTCGCGCCGGGGTCGAGTATCCAGAGCCTGGCCTGCGGCACTTGCTGCAGGATCTGCATCCATACGGCCCAGACCTCCTGCCGCACCTTGTTGATGGCATTGAACATGCCAAGGATAGGAAATTCGCCCTCCGGCAAACCCACCTGCGAGCGCTCGGGTCGCGCCACAACCGGCCGGGCTGCATAGTCATTGACCTGATAGGTGTCGCTGAGTCGAATCACCTTCTCCGGGTAGAGTGCCTCCACGCCGGCAGGAATCACATACGAATCACCGACAATGTAATCCACGCAGCCACCGCCATAGCTGCCCGGCCAGCCGAGGTAGCCGATCTGCACCGGCGCCGGACGCGAGGCGAGCACGCCGACACGATTGGCGCGGGTCGGTCCGTTCAGCTCGACCAGCACATCGATCGCATGGCTGCGGATCAGGCGTGCCGCCTGCTCATCGCTCAGGCCGGCCACGCTATGTACCTGATCAAAATGCGCGACGATATCGCGGCGCATGGCCGAACCGTCATCCCAGCCGCTGCAGTACATGAAAAGCTCGAAGCGGCGGTGGTCATGGTGGCGCAGCAGGCCATTGATCAGCCGCGAGGTCGGATGATCGCGAAAATCACTGGACAAATAGCCGACACGGAGTTTACGCCCGGTGGGCGCAGGCAGGCGCCCGAACGGTTCTAGGCTGGGCGCATGCGCAAAGCGGGTAGCCCAGATGCGCAGCATCTCGAGATTGGCGCGCTCGGAATCGCACCACAGCAGGTGGGTGCGCGCCGATTCGCGCGCCTCATCCTGCTTATCCTCGGCAATGGCGGTCTGCAGCTGGGCAATCAACTGCGCTGCCAGCGACCAGTCGGCCACGCGCAGCGCAATGTACAGCAGCGAGCCGGCCTCACGCAGCGGGCGACCCAACTGCTCGAAGGCCATGCGTGCGGCGTCGACAACTCGGGCATCATCGACCAGCCTGACCAGCAGGTTGGCCGCTTCCAGTCGCTGCGCGGGCCCGGCGCTGGCGGAATACACGACCTTTTCGGCGGTTGCGCGTGCTTCGGGCTGACGGCCGAGACGGTCGAACAGCCCGGCCTGCATCGTCAGCACGATAGCGTTCTCCGGCCGCATGGACTCGATGTGCGCCAGCAGGTCAAGCGCGGCCAACGGAAAGCGGCCGCGCACCCGCTGCGCCAGCAACAGCAGCAGGTCGGCCAGCGCCAGCACCGGCGAGGCATGCTGCCGAAAATTTTGCTCCAGATAAGCCACACAAGCGGCGGCACCGTCCTGCAGAAGCCGGCGCTGCGCTTCGAACAATACCTGCTCTCCTGCCGCCGCAGGGGGTGCGCTGCTACGCGCTGTCGGTCGTCGATTCTTCATGCAGGAGTTTGAGCGCGACAAGACAGGTGGCCAAGCGCCGCGGGCACGGACCGCGACAGGGCAGGTGCGTCTATTTCCATCGCTGCATCGCGTTCATGGCGATGCAGACCCGCGTCTCGTCCGACTCATGGGCCTCGACCGAGTGCTGCAGCCAGTTAGGAAAGACCAGCAGAGTGCCTTCACGCGGTTTGACAACCGTGGTGTTGCCATTATTGGGCGCATCGGCGTTAAACATCGACACCGCCGCACCGATGCGCGGGTCGTGGAATTTGAGCGCACCAGAGCCTTCCGGTGCGGCAAGGTAGAAAGAGCCACACAGCAAGGCCGAGCCATGGAAATGCGCCACATTGAATGCCCCGCGCGTGTGCAGGTTGGCCCAGGCCGACAATTCATACCGCATGGTCTCGGGCGCCTTCATTTCTTTGAAGGCATGGGAAAAGGCGCTATTGCAGGCCTGCTTCAGCGGCATGAATTCCTCCTGCCTGAAAAGCGTGCCCGGGCTGTTCCAGCCCATGCGATTCGAGCGGCCACTGGCCACCGGCTCGGCCTCCTGCATTTTCCGGATAGCGTCCATCCACTGCGGGAAATAGGAGGACAGACCCCGGAGATCAAAGGCCCAGAAGCGGGTAGGAAAGATATCGATGGGGTTCGCAGCAATTGTCAGTTTCATGGCTGGCAACGATATTAGATAAATTGAGCGCCGGATTCATCCCAAGCAGTAAGGCGGGCGGGCGCGGCGGTGCGATCCCATGACACGTGTGACAGGCACGACGGCCACGACAGGCACGACGGCCACGACAGGCATCAGGGTACGCGGCTCACTTCGGCAGCAGCTTTTCCAGTGACTGCAGGTACGCATTGCGCGCTACTTGCGATGCCGCCATGTGCATGCCCAGTCGCTGGATATCCTGCTCCAGGAATTTCAGCATCGTCAATTGCGCTTTGGCCTCTTCAGAGAGGGTGTCACTATCGTACTCGACGTTATTGAATTTAATAAGTGCCATGGTGATTCACCTGTTTAAATGATTCCGTACTAAAAAACCCCCGCCTTGTGGGCGGGGGTCTGGTGATACTACTGCCTGCCCGGGATCGGGCAAGCATTGCAGTGCTTAGGTATAGTCGTAGAGACCGTCTTCGAGCATGTATCCATACTCAGCCGAGCCAACCAGGTTGACCTCGCCGAGCAACACGCCTTCATCATCGGAATCCGGGAAGTAGGTCAGCGTCGAACCGAAGTCGAGCGAGCCCAGCAGGGTAGCGGTGACGACACCATCGTAATCGCCGTCGCCATCTGCATTGGCCGCACCGTTCCACGACAGTTGGAACACCTTGTACTCGCCCCAGTTGTCGAGGTTTTCGACCATCACGATGCCCTTGGCGGCGCCGCTGATCAGGTTCTCTGGCGAGTACTCATCGTTGGCGCTCAGGTTACCGCCCACCAGGCTGCCGTACTCACTGTCACCGTCAAACGTACCCGAGTTGAACAGGTTCTGAATGACAGCTGCATTCAGGTTAGCCCAGCTCTCGCTTGCGATGTCGGTATTGTCGAATTGCAGAATAACGACTTCGTTCGCGTCGATAACGGCGGTGTTGTCACCGTCGTTGTCCAGCGTCACGGCGATCGGGATGAACGAATCGGAATCGGCAGTATCGTTCTCTGAATGATCGTACGTGCTGGTCAGGTACGAAGTGAAGTCGAGGAAGTCGACACCATCCACCGTTTCGTCGTCCGAGTAGTAGCCGTTATCATCATCGCCATCACTGAAGCCCATGAAGGCCGCCGAGAAGTTCATCACGGTGTCGTTGCCGAAGTTGTCGCCGGTCAGCACGATGGTCTCGTTGCTTGCACCGTTTTTCAGCGGTGCGTTCTCCTCGATGAAACTGTTGAGTTCGGCATCGTCTGCATCGGTCGACAAGACGATGATGTCGTTGCCATTGCCGGCATTGATCACGTTGTCGGTCTCGTACGGGCTCTCTTCGCCACCAGAGTACATGATGGTTTCGAGGTCATCATAGTCTTCGCGCTCGGAGTCGCTGTAGTCTTCGTAACCCAGGCCGGCGTAGTAGTCGTCGCTCAGCACGGCATGATAGTCACCATCGTTCTGGTACGTATCGTCCGCATCGTCGGCACCGCCGTTGAACAGTTCGTCCTCAGTGATCGCCGAGTTGCTAAACACATTGCGCGCTTCGGTAGCCACGCGGTTAGCGTAGTTCTGGCTGGTCCATGCGACCTGGTCGATTTCTACCAGCAGGTCTTCACGATCAAAATCGCCGTCGACGAGGGACTCGACGACCAGGGTGTTGTTCGAGCCGATGTACGCATGCAGCAGCTTGCCCAGCACGACGTCATCATTGATCGCCTTCAGGATCGCATTGTTGATGTCGATCTGGGTGCCGTAGAACTCATTCGGGCCAGCGACGTCAATGGTCACTTTGCTCTCATAGCCGTCGATGTAACGCTCGGCCTGATACAGCGACATCACACCACCGCCGTCGCCGATCTCTTCGTCGTACCATGCGCCAGCGCCGCTCAGGGTCACGGTCAGCGTTGCGCCGCCGATATAGTTGAGTGCCGGAGCGATACCAGGCAGGTTGTTGAGGCCCTCATAGGGCGGGTCAGTGAAATAACGGTCCTGATCAACGTTGAACACCCAGGTGGCGTGATCCGGAGAATTATCCGGCGTCGACGCCTGGATATTCGTCCAGCCGAAATCGCTGGTCTGGATGAAGTCGTTACCATCACCGGTCAGGATGTTGAAATTGCCAAGGCCGTCGATGACCACATTGTCATCGCCTGCGCCGGTCTCGATCGTGACGTTGTCCAGGATAGCCTGGTTCAGCAGTTGGTTCGTGTAGTCTTCGATCGATTCGCTGTCGCAGATCCATGCACCGAAGTCGGTATGGATGTTCACGTTGTCGTTGCCGTCGCCGGTCGTGACGTGAATCAGCGAGTTGGCGTAGTCGAGCGCATCTTCACCGATCGACAGGTTGACGGTATCGTCGCCGCTGTTGGTGTCGATGTGCAGCTCAAAGCCGCCGAGCTCGGTGTTGAAGAAATCTTCACCGGTAGCAATGGTGATGGTGTCGTTACCGATGCCCGAGGTGTACTCGAATACACGCTCGTCGCTGTTGGTGTACTTGTCGCCGGATTCGTCGGTCAGCACAGCGTTCAGCGTCAGGTTGCCCTTGAAGGCCGACGCATCAAAGGTGCGAACATCTTTCAGGCCCGGGATGACATCATTGAAGTATTCCCCATCGATGTTCTGGTTACCGATGATCAGCGCTGCGTAGCTGTTGTCGGTACGCGTTTCGGACTTGACGATCACTGTTTCCAGCGTATTGTTGGTCGAACGCAGTTCAGCCAGCGAGCTCGGCTTGGAGGCGTTGCCCAGCACCGTAACATTGAACTTCTCGAAGCCAGCCACCGTGTCGTTGTAGGTGCTGACTACGTCCTCACCCCAGCCCGGCAGCGTGTTCGAATCTTCGTCGTCCTTGTTCATGCTGCCGATGACCAGATGGCCACCATCACCGGAATCGCCCACCTTCTCGAGAGCGATGTTGATTTCGACCGGCACGCCTTCGGTTCCCGGCGGGGTCGAGGTGATGCGGGTATGGAAATCCTTGTTCGGATCGATGGTG
>JACCDS011258730.1_pt1 | contig 21835 bp, 34 predicted proteins | sample 7446441 | NCBI WGS metagenome assembly JACCDS01 (sample SAMN15323445, study PRJNA562643) | freshwater metagenome | isolation source: river surface water | place: USA:Blue River Watershed | collected 2017-08-17 | reverse complement strand
GGCTTAGGGTGGGCGGGTCTAGGTCAGCTGCGCCGTGCCTGCGCCATGGTCAACCGTTCGCCATGCAGGCGACGAAACAGGCGCCACGCTCGGGCCCTTGCTTCGGACTGGTCAAAGGAAAGCGGGTGATAGTCAAAGAAGCCGATACGCCTACGCGCGGCCATCTTGCACCGGATATTGTCGACAAGGTGGGCGTAAGTGTGGGTCATTCCGCCACCTCTTGGCACGCCGACAGTTCCCCCACCAGATCCTGCGCCACCTCGCGCAGGTAGTCCCCTGCGGTCGATTCGATCCCCCAAAGTGCGGCGCGGAAGTCGTCATCGTCGGCGCCGACAGGCTGGACAGACACGCCCACATAACCCCATTCTTCGCGCAGGTAGCTGGCCAAATACTCACGATCAGCCTTTACAGCAGCATAGGCCATGGCGCCCCGCTTGAGGCCCAGCAGGTGCCCCGCTTCGCATCCCCAGCGCTCACGCCGGGCCTGCACGATCGCGGCGCCCGTGTGATAGATCCACCGCCCCCGGTGGGCGTCATGGATGACAGTCCAGCCACGCGGCACGGGGTCCCAGTCGCTGATGAACTGGACCTCCCCGTGTCCGTCGCATTCATCCCAGGGGTGTCCATGGCCCGTGTCCGGGTAGATCCGCGCCACATATTCGGCGCCATTGTGGGTAAACGTGAACTGGTCGAGGGGGTTCATGGTGAGTTGCTCCGTGTGGTGTGGCGTGGTCGACAGGCGTAGTCTACGCCTTAATTAGACACGACGGCATAACCCGAGCGTGGCGCAGGGTCATTCGTGTAAATATCCGGTCCCTGCGCAGTGTCAGGGACCGCGCGGAAGGAGTACAGGTGTCCATATGTGGCCCGACAATCGAGCGTGTCGGGATTGCACGCGATGTCAGCGCGCTGCAGGTCGGCGCCACCTCCCCCGCAGGCGACGAGGCAGACGGCCAGCAGTGGCACCAGCAGGCGCCACGCGGCGCGACGGGGCGCCGGGCGCGACAGGCGCGACGGGTTCAAGGCATGGCGGCCGATCGCGGCGCGCGGCGCCTGCATGGTCTGGTGGGCGGTCAGGTCAGTGTGGTGCATGGCGTGTTCCTCGTTGCTGGTGTGTCGCCAGTGTACGCCCTAATCATCCGATCGCACAACCCCCAGGACATGCGCCAGTGCGTGGAACAGTTCACAAACTGCCCACAGTCCTAGGAATACAGCCGGTCGGCTGGTGGCCACGATGCCCGACAGGCAAAGGATGCGGAGGGCTTTCACGGCGCCGTCTCGCTGATATATGACACGATCGGCACGAACACGCGACGAACAGCACCCTCGGCAAACCGGTCGACGTGGCATTCGCGCATTCCCCCGGACATGCGCTGTAGTGCCTTGACCCGGGCTAGTGCGAGAGTCGGCGCGGAGTCCAGGTATCCCCCTTCGGCGCAGCGGATGATGTAACCCGCCCACTTCGTGCCGACAGGCGCGGGCTGCCGGGTGTGGTTCTCGGTGCGCCAGATATGCGCGTACATCTCACGCTTGCGCACCTCAACAGCAGGCCGCACGTCGATCAAGTCCAGTGGCCAGCCACGCGCTCGGCTGACATCGCGCGCCAATTGGCCCGGCTGGCCGTATTGCATCGGGAAGACCTGCAGAACTTGACCCGTGGGCTTGGTCAACCATCCCGAGCTGTACGTATTGCCGTTCACGCGATCAAACCACGTGCGGATGTGAAGGGTTGCGATGGTCATTTCTCAAGCTCCAATGATGCGGCCGGTATAAACCCGACGGATAGCCGATGCGGGGCACCGTTCGGACTGGCACACGATCATGCGTGCAGCATCCTCGGACTGCGCGACGGTGCGGATGGTCACAATGCCTTTGTCGTGGCGCACGCGCAGGGTGTAGTGGCGGAATTGCATGTTCACTCACTCCCCGCGACGGGTGAACACGAACGCATGTGACCCGTCAGGCAAGCAACCGCCCACCATGTCGCCCTTCCAACCCATTTTGTCGAGCAGGGCCTGCGCCGCGACCGTGTGCTTGCACTCCGCACCGTAGTCATATGGGACCGTAACGGACCCGGCCGCACATGTCGCCTTGATGCGGGAACCACGGTTGTTCGTCGGGCCGAGATAGACAGTGCGGATCGCTTGCATGTGGCTGTTGATGATGGTCATTTCGGGTTGCTCCAGTGAGTGATGGTGTGGCGACAGTGTACGCCTTAATTGTCCAAGGCGTCCGTGAATTCCGTCGCAATGTGGTCTTTGATGTCGTTGCGTTGTTCGATGGCTCCCATTAGGACACAGACCAAAGCGACATGCAAGCCCCTCGACAAAAAAAAAGTTCGCGTCGAGCTGGTGGACAGGCGTCGAGCTGGTGGACAGGGTAATACGAACGATTCCCATTCGCGTCAGGATACCCCCCTAGGTATGGATACCCCCCGGGGTACCCCCTCGCGGACGCGCGCCCGCCCCCACGTAGGCGCGCGTGCCCCGGTCGACCCCCGCCAGGCCCCCGGCCGCCCTCCGCTCCGACCAGGCACCCCGGCCCCGCACTGGCACCCTGACCTGTCCCAAATTTTTGACACGCATCGCCACCCAAAATTGTCCCGTGCGCCCCTTGACACCCGCCGCGTCCGTGTCGCAAAATGATTTCGTCGTCAACCAACCACCTAGACACATGGCTTCCACCAAACCCGTCAACAAAGGCCCCGGCCGTCCCCGCGTCGCCGACAGTCGCCCGAGCCTCATCCGCGCCCTCAAGCGCGGCGAGTCGATCAGCGAAGCCCACGACTGCCTGGAGAACGAGGTCAGCGACATGAAGCGCCGCCTCGCCAACACGTTCCAGAAGGCGATCGGCCGTGCCCGCGTCGAGTTCCCCGGCCGCGAGTTCACCAGCAGGACCGAGGCCAGCGCGCCGCGACGCAACGGCTGGGTCACTTTGATCATCACCATCACCCGGACCAAGTAGGCCCGCCATGTGGGTCCGCCTCAATCACAGCAGCATCATGGACGTCCTACGCAATGGCCAGCACAAAGACGCCGAGAAGCACTGCCGTTGCGTCCTGCGCGCCGGACTGCTGGACGACCTGCAGGACCAGCGCAAGCTGACCCTCATGCACGTGCTGGACCTGCTGGACTACATGCACCTGGCCGGCCATTCCTTCCGCACGGAATGGACGGTGGCCAAGATCGGCGGCAACAGCGCCTGGCATGACATCGCCATGCTCACGAGCGAAGCGGCCCGCACCTATGCGGCCATCCCTGACCTGGTGCTCTACATCCGCACCGTGCCTCAGAATGTTGGCGCGTAGCTTTCGGCCTTTTTCAAAACGTCAACCACCCCACTACCATGCGGCTTACCAACCAGATCCGAAGCAAGTTCGTCAACGCGGTGATGCAAGCCGCCCCGGCCAGCGTGGCGGCAGCCAAGGCGCACGCCCGTTGTCTCGCGGCGGCTCATCGGGCCTTGCGCGAACACGACATCGACCCCGACGTGTTCGAGAAAATCCTGGCGCTGGGCTTTGCCTACCGCAACATCAACTACGTCAGTGGCCTAGGTTCCATGCCCTGCCCCGAAGCACACCTGCCACCACTTGAGGACTTAATTCAGCAGTCCGACGCCCAGCGCGAAAAGCGGCAAAATGTTCGGGCGCAACTGATGGCCCTCGCCAAGAGTTGTACCACCCTGAAGCAACTGCGCGAGGCGTCCCCTGAACTGGTCAAGTACATGCCGACCGACGCCTGGAGCGTTGACCGCACCGTGCCGGTCGTCCAGGTGAACATCGCGGAAGTGCTCAAGGCTGCGGGGTGGGGCCAATGACAGTCCTACTCATCCCCCTGGTCATCTGGTTGCACGCCACATTCGACCACTGGACGTTCGCAGCGATGTTCTACGTGCTCATGTTCGTCATGGTCGTGCTCACCTTGGTCATGGCACTGACCTTCAAAGCCTGCGTGCAGGTGACCCAAGCACTGGCCGTGGACCACCCGCCGGTTCACCAGCTGTGGCGCCTGGCCGCTGGAATGTTGGCGGTTGCGGCAAGCATCGACGTCGGATGGCCGGCAATGCTGGTGTGCGCGGCCAATTTTGGCCTGATGGAAGTCATGTTCGAGGTGGCCGGTAGGGCCGTTGGAGAAGACGATGAGTGAAGGTTACGACAACAGCGTGGAGCCCTGCAACGACTGCGCCCACCGCGACGTGCCGGCCCATGTCAAGCCCTGCGTCGATTGCCTGACGGACGGCAAGCACGTCAATTTCCGGGAGCCCGTGGTGGCAGGCAGGGGCGAATACGACCCCAAGTTCAAGCGGCCCGCCTTCGGCGACAGCGTGCAGGTCAAGATCGACCCGAATGGCGAATGGATCTACGTCGACCACACTGCCGTGGACTGGTCGAATGTCTATCGATGGCGCTTGGCCCGAGCCCCCAGTCCCACCACCCCGGCCGCACCCCTCGACACCCAGGTCGGCGGCGGCCACTACAAAGGCATGAAGATTCAGCCGGTCGAGTACATCCACGCCAACGGCATCGGCTACCTGGAGGGCAATGTCATCAAGTACATCAGCCGGCACGGGTCCAAGAACGGCGCCGAAGACGTGCGCAAGGCCCTGCACTACTGCCAGTTGATCCTCCAGTTGCAGTATGGGGAGGGCAAGGCATGATCCCCTGGGACCTGACCGACGCTCAGGCCGCCGCGTGCGATGCCCTGGTGCTGGCCGGAACCACCGAGGGCGCGGCCAAAATGCTGGGCGTGAGGCGCATGACCATTTCCCGGCATTGGGAGAACGCCAGCCCCAAGCTGCCCGGCGAAACGACATGGCACAAGCGACTGGCTTGGCGTGACGCCCGTGGCCTTTGCCCGAGCCCCGCGCCCAAGGCGACCAAGCGCCACCCGTACCACATCACCGACCTGCAGGCGCAGGCGCTCGACCTGATGCTGGAGCACCCGACGCAAACCGGCGCCGCGCAGGAACTGGGCATTCAGGTGGCCGCGTTCCACGCCCGCTACACCGGGGGCCTCATCAAGCTGCCCGGCCGGTCCGACCACGACAAGCTGCGGCACTGGCGGGAGGTGCGGAATGTCTGACCGCAATCCTTGGGGTATCTCCCCAGGCGCGGCCAAGGTGCTGGATGCCTACGTGCTCCACGGCAGCGCCCCGGTGCCCGGCATCAACCCCGACACGCTGGCCAGCACGGTCCACCGCGCCCTGTCCCGGATGCCCGAAGCCCCGCGCCTGCACCGGCTCATGTGGTGGCGCGACTACCGTGGTCTGGTGCCCAGCCCCGAGTGGCCCGCGCTGCCGCCGGCCATCCCGTTCGGGCTCACCGAGCGCCAGGCGCAGGCATGGGACCTGCTGGTCGAGGGCGCCGACGTGGAGGACGTGGCGGTGGCGCTGGGCCTGCGCATGAGCGCGGCCCACGGGCTGATCGCACGCGGCGCGCGGCTCATCCCCGGCGAGCGCGAAGGGAACAAGCAAGCAGCCTGGAGGCGAGCACGATGCACCGAATAGCGTGGTTTCTGACGGGCATGTTGTGTGCCGGAATGTGGGCCGTGTACCTGTGGCCCGAGCCCCCAGCCCCACCACCCCCGCAGGTGTGCCCCGACCCCACGCCCCAGCAGCATGTGGAGTGGTGGTGGGATTCGACTGTTGACAAGCGCGCAGCGATACGCCATATTTGCGCCATGGACCGCAAGGCCAGCAACCGAACCAGGAGCAAGTCATGAACCGCAGCCACCTGTCACTCGACACCTTCGACCCGCACAGCGGCGATTGGCACCCTCTGACAGACGCCCCCACGCCTGTGCTGACTCCGGCGCAGCAGCACGCGGACGAGATGCGGGCTGCGCTATCGAGCATTGCCTACGGCCTAGAGCTTGCACGCATCTGGGGCGGCATGAAGTGGGAGTATTACCCCCTGCACCCCATGCGCTACCTGCCGTTGCGCGACAAGGCCCGCGCCATCCTTGCAGCCATCGAGGCCACGGGCCAGGAAGGCGGTGCAGCATGACCCGAGACGACATCATCCGCATGGCGCAGGAAGCCGACGCGGCTACGCGCTTTCCTGTTGCGCAAATTCCGATAGAGCGACTTATTCCGTTCCTAGAGCACTTTGCCGCACTGGTGATATCTGCCGCCCCCGCTCCGGCGGCGCAGTCTGATCACGAGACGTGGCGGGCAAAGCTGTGGGAGCTGATCGACGGCTATCGCAAGGGCCACGACTGGCCGTTGGCGATGCGCGACCGGATCAAAGCGCACATTGCGAAGATGCCCGCCGCCCCCACGCCTGTGCTGACCCCGGCGCAGCAGCACGCGGATGAGTTGTCGCAGGCGCTGACCCATCTGCACCACAACGCGAGAGCATCTGGCGCGGAAATGGGCCTTGCGCTGGACGTGGCCGGCGCCCTGCTTGCCAAGGTCAAGGCCACGGGCCAGGAAAGCGGTGTCTGAGCGCGCCCCCGGTGACCAGCGCCAGCACAGCAGCTGGCGCAACACCCGCCTGCGATGCGACTGCGGCGGGTACTGGTTCCCGCACCGTCGCACCGGGGGCGCGTGCATCCACGGGCCCCGATCGGCCTACTATCTGGCCTTGCGTGCCGGCGCAACCCGCAGTGAGGCGGAAGCCGAAATGTGGGCCGACAAACTGGAGCAACTTCCGTGAAGCCGATGGGCTGCAACAAGGGCCGTGACGACATCCTGCACGCCCTGATCGACCTGGGCCCGATGAGTGCCCGCGAACTGTCCGCCACCCTGGGCCGCTCGCTGGGCTACACCAATGCGTGCCTGCGGGGGCTCATGCACCGGCCTAAGAAAATCCATGTCAGCGACTGGGTGCATGACGCCGAGGGGTCCCGGCGCTACCTGCGCGCGGTCTACACCGCAGGGCCTGGCGCGCACGCGGCGCGGCCAGCGCCAGCCCAGCACCCGCCGGGGTCGGCCGTCAAGCTGGCCAAGTTCCAGGCGTCCAGCATCTTCCGTGCGGCGGCCAAGCCATGAACGGCGTTGACCCCCGCCGCTACGGCTACCGACAGCAGCCCCCGTGGCTCCTGGCGCCGACCAACCTGTGGCAACGCTACGTGCTGGCCCAGGCGTTCGGCAACTGGTTGTGGGACGCCGGACTGGCCCCGTGTCTGAATGACGGAATTATTTTGGCCAGGGGGTTGCTAGGTCTGGACAATCGGACGTAGACTTACGACATGCACAACACCTACACCATCACCCCGTCCCTGGCAGTGCAGGACCATCACGGTCGCATCGTCGGGGCTGTCGACACCGAGGGTGGCCTGATCCGGTTCAGCGGGCCGGGCCGCAACCTTCAGGCCCTCCTGGACGCCACGCCGCTGCGAGCCGGCGAGGTTGTCATCTGCCCCGCTCGACCCATCACGGAGCCCACGACATGCTGACCCACGTTGACCTCGGAAGCATCCCGCAGTCTGGGCGCACCAGCATCATGACTGCCACGTTACACGGCCTTCAGCAGCAGGGATTTTTCGCCGTGATGGTCAAGCCGACCGTGGTCCACGCGCAAGAAGCCCGCCGGCGTCGCATCAATCCGCTTTCCACCTTTCCGATTGGCGACCCCACCACCGTCTTGAACTGGCTGGAAGACCGGGAAGGCCAGCCCGAGCGGATCGCCGTAGGTCTGGACGATTGCAGCATGTTCGACACCCAGCCCATCCTTGACGAGTTGACCGCGCTGTCGGCAACGGGCCGTCTCATCATCCTCATCACCGCGAGCTGACAATGATCCTCCCCATCCAGATGCTGCACGAGGGCGCCCGCGCGCCCACCTACGCCACCGATGGCAGCGGCGCTTTCGACCTCTACGCCTGCGCCGACATCCTGGTGTGGTCCGCCCAGGAGACCGCCAGCCTGATCGACACCGGTATTGCCGTGGCCATCCCCGAGGATCACGTCATGCTGATCTTCGCCCGCAGCGGGCACGCCCAGCAGCGAGGTCTGCGCCCGTCCAACTGCGTCGGCGTGATCGACCCGGACTATCGGGGCTCGGTCAAGGTGCCGCTGGTCAGCGATCACCCGCTGGAGGCCGGCGTGCTGGTCAAGGCCGGCGACCGCATCGCCCAGGCCCTGATCGTGCCCGCGCCGCGCGTGGTGTTCGACCAGGTGCTGTTCCTGCCGCCGACCCAGCGCGGCGCAGGCGGGTTCGGGAGTACGTCGTGAGCGGCCCCGAAGACACCGACAGCGAGGGTGGGGAGACGGACGCGCATCCCCGCATGATCCCCCTCGGCAGCAAGCGCCAGTCCGGACGCACCACGTTGATGCTGGCCACCCTGGCGGGCCTGCAGCGCATGGGTACCCCTGCCCTCTACGTCTGCGCCACGTCCAGCCTGGCGGCCCGAGCGCGGGCGCTGGCGGGCCACGACCTGCGGTGCATGAGCGTCGAGCAATTTGTCCACTGCGGGGGTCTCGTGGGCACCAAGGCGCTCGGGTTTGATGACACGGCGCTGTGGTCCGCCGGTATGCTGGCGGAAGCCCAGGCCATCCTGCGTCACCGCCCCGTTCACACCTTCATCTGGAGCCACTGACCATGAGCACCGACAACATGCTGCGCTGCCGCCCACTCAAGCCCTGCCCGCAGCAGGACCGTTGCGCTCGGTTCATCCGGGCCATCCCGTTCGGCGGTGGGGCGCTGGACTTCAGCCAAGGTCCCCAGGGTTGCAACGGCCGGTTTGTGCCCCTGGTGGCCGCCGATCCGGTCGTGCCCCAGCGCACGCATGACAACCCGGGGTGGAAGCTGTGAAGTCCTGGCAACTGGCGCTGAAGGCGCTCGACCGGCCGCGTCCCCTGCTGGAGTTGTCCTGCGCGATGGCGACCAGCAGGATGGTGGCCGCCACGGCGGTGAACCTGCTGATGCGCCACGGCGGCGCCATCCAAACCGGCGAGCTGTACTCCCGCACGCCGCGCGGGGCCGACTACATGGCCGACATGGACCCGCAGGACCATGTGAGCGCGATGGGCCACGACCGGGCGAACGTGGACGAGCTAGTGGCGCATGCCATCGCCACACAGCCCACCAGCGTGTTCGACCTCACCCGCGAGCCAGGAAGCCCCCGCTCGCCAGCGTGACCACGCGCTCGCCGGCCGGCACCGTGATGGCAGTCGCACCGGCCGCCACGTAGGCCCGGCCCGGGTCGAGCTGAATGGCCCCTTCGCCGATGACGGTCAGCCCGTCGCTACGGCGGATGTAGCCCCCATTGATGACCAAGGGCGTCACGCTGTTGTTGTCGAACTTGGCGTCGACCACGGCGGTGTCGATCAGGTAGTTGGCCCCGTCCTGCGCCTGCACGACGTTGTGCATGAGCCGGATGCCGTCGGCCGTGGTGTTGGCCCAGCGCGTCCAGGCGTAGATGGCCTGGACCGTGATGCCACCCCCGGCAATGTTGGCGTCGATCTGCAGGTTCGGGTAGTCGGGGGTCAGGCCCGCCACGGTCGACCCGTCGATGCCGTTGGCGAGGTACGTGGTGTCGAGCGCCTGGTCGTCCAGGAAAGACAGGCTCGCGCCGTCCAGCAGGCCCTCGACCTCAACCGGCAGGTAGCCGACCTTGGCCGCCCGCAGTTGGATGGTCTTGGCCGTGCTCGGGGCAATGACGGGCAGCACGAAGCCGGCGCTGGCCGTCACGTCGTTGTAAAGCTCGGTGGCGTCCGTCACGTTGAAGACCCGCACGCGCGTGCCCGACAGCAGGTTGTCGGCGCGGATGTTGACGTGCAGGCCGGCCGCGTCGGTGTAGGGGCCGGTGATGGTGAAGCCGGCCGGGTTGACCGTGTAGGACGTGTCGAAGGTGTCGCCGGTCGCGGACTCGATGTGGACCGGCTCGCCGATGTTGGCGGTCTGGCACAGGTCGGCGATGCAGGCCTCGAAGATCTGTCGGGCCGTCGCGTTGCCGGTCAGCGTGATGGTGTCGGTGGCGTGGTTGATGCTGACCGGCAGGGCTAGCGCGGCCGACTCGCTCAGCGTGATCCGGCTGTCGGCGACCAGCGCCGTCTGCGGCAGGAACTGGAAGCCGAAGTGCCGCACCGATTGGGTCATCGGGTAGTGGTAGACGCCGTCGAGCCAGACGAAGCCGGCAGTGCTCGCGCTTTGCACGGTGACGGTCGCGGTGATGTCGCCGGTGCTGGTCGGGGTGAAGCTCAGCGTGAAGTCGTGCCAGGCGTCAGCGGTGGCCGGCGCGGTGAACGATGCCGACACGCCCTGCCCGCTCAGCGCGATGCTGGGGGGCGTCGCGGTGCCGTAGGTCGCGTCGAATCGCAGCGAGCCCCTGATGGTCTGCGCGATGCCAGCCACGCCCGGCAGCGTGAAGGTGTAGCGGATCGGGGTGTTGGCGACCTTCGGCTGAATCTTGACGGCGTAGGTGCTGCGGTTGCGCGTGGTCAGGTCGGTGACCGCTGAGCGCCAGTAGTTCAGGTTTCGGTTGTCGGTCGCGGCGCCGTTGACAGAAACCGCGACGAATGCCTGGTCCTGGCTCGGGGCGTTGCCGGAACTTATGCTGGCGTCGAAGTTTGTCGCCCCGATCAGTGCTGGGTTATTGAAAACCAGCGTGCCGGTGTTGCCAATCTGGTTTGCTTGCCCAATGCGACCGGACGATGGCGCGTCAAACGTCGCGTTGTTGATGGTTGCGCGCCCGGTTCCGGCAAGGGCTATATCGGATGCCGTGTGCCATATTCCGCCGTTGACGACAACAGAAACAAGGCCGGTGAATCCGAAGGATCGGGTCGTTGCCCAATACTCGCCGTCGTAAATGGTGCCGCCGTCAGACCCTGGGCCGAACGCGGAGAAAATAGACGAAGCAGACCGGTACGAAATTACGTCGCGCGAATCGGGAGCGGACGAGTCCGCGCAATAGATTGCGTTTGAGGCGGTCCCGCCGTAAATAGCCCAATCCGAGGCAAGCGGGCGCTCAGAAGAAGCAAGGTAAAACGTTGGGCCGCCACCTGACCCTGTGTCGGTGCCTGTTACTTCGGTCGCGCACGATCGGCTGACAGCCTTGGGGCCTGCGATTGGCTGAAACCCAAAAGAACCGTAGTACAGCGGAACGTTACTTGCGGCCCACCCCGCTGCTCGCCCGATATTCTCAAATCGAACGTGGCGAAGGCGCAGGAGATTCTGCGCGCTTGAACCTGACTGCGAGTAGAAGGCAACGCACGCCGGGAAGTTTGCGCTCGCCGCTTTGAACTGCACGTTGCTCGATAGATTCCCCACGCGCGTTCCGGCGCTGCGCGCGTTGGTGATGGCGGGCACGGTCCACGTCGGCGCGCTGCCGCTGCTGATGACCACAACTTGTGCGCGGGCCGGGTCGTTGGTGTCGCTGGCGATGACGATGCGGTCGCCGATCTCCCAGCCGGTCGAGTCGTCGACCGTAATGCTGGTGGCTCCGGCGCTGATGGCGTTCGTGAGTCGGGTGTTTCGCTTGCGCGTCTTGCCGCAAGCCTTGAAGGTGCAGCCTGCCGATTGCTGGTTCGTCAGGACGTGCTTGCCTGCTGACAGCGAGGCGCTGTCGTTCAGGGCGATGATTGCCTGGACGGCGGCCGGGATTGGATCGACCCCGTGCACGCCGTAGTCGATCGTGCCGCCAGTCGAGTAGAAGATGGTCCCGCGTGCCGTCAGCGTCTGGGAAGTTGTGCGCGATGCTCGCAGGGTGCCTCGGACCTCGATCGCGTTGGATGAGGCCGTAGTGCTGCTGGTGTCGTCGCCCCAGGTGTGCGACGCGGCCAGCGTGACGACATGCCCTCGGTTGACCACGCGCACGCCGGACGCCATGGCGTAGGCCAGGCCCGGCGTGATGACCAGCGAGCCGTTGCCGGTGATACCGGTCGTGACCGTGTAGTAGGTGTTGTCGTAGATCGGCAGGCCGTCTTCGTCGTCGCCGATCGAGTGGTAGAACTGCACACACTCGCCGGCCACGATCGTGCCGCTACCGCCCGTCACCGGTATGGTCGTCGCACCCAGCACGGCGGCGCCGTTGAGCACGTAGGGCGTGCTGTCGAGCTTGTTCGTGCCCGGGTGCGCGATGATGACCTTGTCGCCTGACACCGGCACGACGCCGCCGGTCCACGTGCCGGTGGCGTTGCTGTTGCCGCTCGTTGCGCTGGTGATGGTGGCCATGTGCGTAGTACCTCAGAAGTAGAACGGGCGCCCCGCAGGACGCCCGTGCATTGTGCCGCGTGGGGCCGGGCGTCAGGCCACCAGCGTGACCGGCACGCCGCGCTCGAAGTCGGCCGCCGCGGTGCTGATGGCCTTGCCGATGCGCTGCGAGACGTTGCCGTTGCCCGAGGGCGACGTGGCGCTGGCGATGCCCGGGGTGGTGCTCAGGTAGAGGTTCGCGCCCAGGGTCAGGCCCGTCAACTGGGTGTTGGTGCCTTCTTTGTAGACCGACGCCGGGTTGCCCGAGGTAGCGGCCGACAGCACGAACCCGTCGACCTCCTTGCCGGCCGTGGTGGCGTCAGCCTTGCGCACGCCGCCAGAGTGGATGTTCACCCAGTCGCCGGCCGCCAGGTTCTCCGTGGCCGTGAGAATGACCACATCCGCGCCAACGCCCACCGGCATCATGCTGGCGTCGATCTTGCCGGTGTCGTCCAGACTCACGATGTCGCCGGCATTGCCCGCGCCCGCGCTGGTCTGCACCCCGAATACCTCGGTGAACACGCCCGAGACCAGGCGCAGGAATTTCTTTGCAGCCATGATGGCCTCCGCTATTGCACAGCCACCGGGGGCTGCAGGTTGATGAACAGTCGCGTCCCGTCGCCACGGCCGATGACGACCGCATAGCCGGACGCTGGAAGGGTCTGAGTCAGCGTGCCGTCAGCGCCCAGGAACACCGGGCCCGCCGTCCAAGCCCAGCCCGAGAACGTGACCGCGCCATCGTTGGCCGCTGTGACCACGCCGCCGATGCTGGCCGCCGCCGTGGTCAGGCCCGCGATGGCGAAGATGTTGGCCGGCTGGGCGTGAACGAGGGTGCCATCGGCGGCCCAGGCCACGACACGGTGACCGTTGATCGTCTCGCCAGCCAGCCCCGTGAGGCCCCCGCCGCCACCGCTTGCAACCTCGATGTAGGGCCCGAGCGTCACCGTGACCGTGGCGTCGGCGAACGACAGCATGACCGCCGACTCGGGCGCCAGCAGGGCGTCGAGCACCAGCGCCGCGTCGTGGCCGACCGCCGTGGCGACGTCGACCTCGGGCACCAGCTGGGCGACCAGGGTGAGGCTCATGCAATCACCTGGATGCGGTGCGTGCCGCCGCTCACGACCGCGCCGGCAGGGCTGGTCAGGCGCAGCTTGAATTCGTACTGACCCGTCGACCACGTGGCGGTGTTGGCGGCGGTCTGGTCGACCCGGACGATGCCGTTGGCCGCGTCCGTGATGCTGGCCGACAGCGCCAGGCCGGGCCCAGCAGGGCCGGCACGTTCCATGCTTGCGGACACCGACCACCCCGTCAGGTTGAACGCGGTCAGCGTGCCGTCAACCGCCCGCTGTCGAACGGGGCCGACGTAGGCGAAGGTGTCGCCCTTGCGGAAGGTGGAGGTGTTCATGGGGGCAATTCTAGGGCTTGACGGCCAGGTAAGCCTTGAGGGCGCCCCAGCCGCCGGTCAGGTAGATGACCGCCCCGATCGCGGCGCCCAGCAGGATGCGCCGGGCGATGGCCCCGAGGCCCGAGAGCGCCCACTTCCCGGCTTGCTGCTGGGCGTGCTCCTGGGCGGCCTCGATGCCGGCGGACCAGAAGGCCCGCATGGTGTCTTTGTCACGGATGACGGTCTGGATGACGGCGATGCCCTCATCACGGACGGCCTGCTTGATCGTGTCGGGGTCCAGGTCACCCCAGCCGGTGTTGCTCATGATGATCCGCAGAATTGAGGGTTGAACTTGCAACATTTTCGCACCTTGGAGGGTGGCGTAGGGTGGCAGAGAGCATAGCCCTGCAAGCGGATGCGTAGCTTAAACCCACGGGCCGGTCGGCGGTGTGAAACCTGAGGTGTGGCCCCCGGCGCCGTTGATGAACCGCCATTCGTCCAGGTACGTCTCGCCGTTGATGTAGACCGTCGACACGTCCAGGCTGGCCGTGTCCGACTGGCTGGCCGACAGGACTCCACCGACGAACAAGCGCACCACGCCGCTGACCCGGGAAAACTCCACGTGCGTCCAGGCGCCGCTGGCCAGCACTTGGGAGCCCGCAACGTCATAGATCGGGTCGCCCAGATCGTCGTACCGGGCCAGACCCGAGGCGGCCGATGAAACGAACGCTTGCCACTCTTGGTTGCCGTCCGAGTGCCGCAGGCGCATCCCCATGTAGACATCGCGGACCCACCCGTCCATCACCCAGTCCCCGGTCATGGCCAGGGCCGGGCTCGGGCTGATGCTCGCTTCGCCCCCAAAGCTGCCCGTGGCTGACCCGGTGCCGAACTTGGCCTGCGCCGTGGTGGTGCCGCCGCCCAGGTCAGTGATGGCGTAGCTTCCCACGGTGCCCGAGTTGGTGAACCCGCCATCGAAGTGCGCGATGACCTGGGCCGGCGGCGAGGGCACAGGCGCTGGCCCAGGTGGCGGGGGCGGCGCCGCGCTGGCGCGGGCCGCTGCGAACATGGCGATCAGGGCCGGGGTAATCACGCCAGGTCCCCCGTCAGGTCCCAGGTGTCGGTGGCGACCTTGACGAGCGCCAGGCTGGAGCCCTGCGCCCGGCTGACCGCCGTGTGGCCCGTGGGGACGTTGATGGTCACGCCGCCAGCGCCCGACACGGTGATGGCGCCGGCCGCCACCTGCCGCAGCCCGATGCTGGTGCCGATGGGGAAGGCCACCGAGGCGTTGGCCGGCACCGTGGTAGCGATGGCGCCGGCGTTGGATTGCCGGACGATGGCGCCCGCGTGCGTCAGCGCCAGCGTAAGGGCGGTCGTGGCGTCGTCGAAGATCGGCACGCGGCGCACCTGGGCCACGGTCGACCGGTAGGTCACGCCGCCCTGCACGACCACGACCAGTTCGTCCCCCGCGAGGACGGCGCTGGCCGCAAGTTCACTGATTTTTGCCATGGGTCACTCCAGATAGATGAGGGTGGCGTCTTCCGCCTGCAGCGCGTTGCCGTCTTCGGCTTGGATCGGGTTCAGCACGGTCAGGCTGATGACGTGCGGGTACAGGCTGTCCAAAGATCCGTTGTCGGACAGCAGTTGGATGTTGACGTCGCCGTTGATCGTGCTCGGCAGGGTGTAGGTCGTGGCGCCCGTGGCAGTGCTGTGCGAGTGCAGCAGCGTGCCCGCCGTATCGTAGACGCGGATGACGTAGCTGGTCGAGCCCTCGGCCCCCTGGTTGCCGGCCGACTGCAGGACCACCTGGGTGGCCAGCCGCGTGCGAGTGGCCCAGGTCAGGACCACCGGCCCGGTCACGCTTTCCGGGTAGCTCAGGCCGTTGACCGCGACCTGGCCCGGGGGCACCGGGCGCGCGGCCCGGCTCGCCGTGGTGATGGTGGTCACGGCGCCCTCGGTGTCCGTCTGGGCGTCGGCCAGGGTCTGGGTGGGCGCGGCGACCGTGTGCTCGGTGTCGGTGCCGAACGCCCCGGCCAAGCGCAGCGCGCCGCTGGCCAGCACCCACACCGGGGCCCCTGAGACATGCCCCGCCGGCACAGTGTCGAAGGACCCCCGGGCGCACTGGCCGAAAGTGACGGTGCCGTCCGCGTTGCGGGTGACGGTCCGGTAGGCCAGCCATTCCTGGTCGATGACCAGCACGGCGTCGCCCGCGTCGTACTGCACGGCGTTCGGGGTCACGACCGTCTCGGGCAGGTCCAGGCCCACCGTCACGTTGACCTCGGCGCCCGACCACTGCGCCAGCGGCGCCGACAGCACGCCGCGCGAGGCGAACTGCGCGTCGACCGGGGTGCCCCCGTCCAGGATGGCCCGGTAGCCGGTGTGCGCCGACGTGGGGGCCGCAGCCGCGAACAGCAGCGACCGCGTGCCTGCCTGGGTCCATCGGTAGGGCTGTTCCTCCAGCAGGACGTTGACGACTGACTGCGCCCCGCCATCCGTGGGCGCCCACTGGCTGGCCGGCGGGACTTGGTAGATCGCGCTGGCCGTGCTGAATGCGTCCTCGATGGCCTCCAGCGTCACCGCCCGATTGCCCGAGCCCCCGCCGTAGTTGATCGACTGCACCCGGAAGACCGCCGACATGGTGGGGCGCTCCCACTCCAGGCGGAAGGCTTGGCCCGGCCGGAACGCCGCCAGCGATCGGTCGCCGACGATTTGCGCCTTGGCCATGGGGTAGCTCAGGGCCTTCAGCGACCGGCCCGCCACGAACGCGGCCGGCGCGCTGCCGTGGAAGCCCGGAAGGTCAATTTGCTCGCTGTCAATCACGTTGCCGAAGCTGGCCAGGGTGGCGCTGTTCTGCGCCTGCACCGCGCCGGTTTCGTAGTTGCGGACGCGATCGGTGAACGTCACTTTCACCGTGTTCTTCAGTTCGGTCCAGCTGATGCGCGTGAGGCCCACGGACGTGACGTGCTGCTTGTCCAGCACCGGTAGGTTGCTGTCCACCATGTCCCGCACCAGCAGGAGGTGGTAGTTGCCTGTGGCCGGGTCCTCGTAGATTGTGCCGTCAATGTACTTCAGCAGGGTCTTGCGGATGTCCTCCGTGCTGGAGCCCTGCGCAAACCTCATGCTCACGCCCAGGCCCTCCGCGTGGACCTGCACGGCGGCGGCCCGCCACGAGGCCAGGTCAAAGCGGTCGGTAGGCTCGGCGGCGCCCCAGGTGGTATCCGTCAGAATCTCGAACAGGAACGCCACCGGGTTGCAGTCATCCGCGCCGATGCGGTGCTTTCCGTCTGGGACGGCCAACTGGTTCGGCCACCGCTGCGCCACGAGGCTGAAGGGCTTCAGACGTGCGCTGGTGCCCCAGTAGAAGTTTCGGGCCACGGCGTAGCACACGCGGCGATAGGCGGGCGTTTCGGCGCCGACCAGGGTGTTGACCTCGATGTCCCGGGTCTGGGTCGTGGTGCCCCGGTAGACCCGCATGGCGCCGGATACGCCACCTTCTTTGTCGTCCCCGCCAAACAGGCCCGGATCGTTGATGACCAAATCAAAATAATCGGTCGTGGTGGCGATGGAATATGTCGGTACGTTGTCCTCGAACCGAATTTCCTTGATGCCGTCGATCGGCCCGAACCCAAACGTCAGTTGCACGGTCAGCCGGTATTTGTACCCGGTCACGACCCCCTGCTGGGTGATCGCGTCCGCGCCCAGGCCACCGAACCAGGACACGTTCTGGCCGTCGAGTTTGACCGTGCCCGCGAACACTGGCACGGTGGCGCCCTCGCTGATGAGGGGTGCGTCGACGTCGTTGATCGTGGCCCGCTCGGGGGCCGGCTGGTTCGGCTTGGACGCGAAGGCCCGCGAGGCCACCGCGAAGAAAACCGCCCATGCGAGTTGAACGAGAAAATTCATGTCATCCGCCGTTTGCGTTGGTTGCCATGCTGGCGACCACCGTGAGTGCCATCGTGCCTTCTGCCAGCACAAGGCCGCTGCTACGGCGGCGCACGCGCACGGGCACATTGAGGGTTGCGGTGCGGTCGCGTGTGTAGCCCCCGTATGACCCGCTTCCGACGCCCCGCTGCAGGGTGAAGGATGCGCTGACGTCCGAAGTCAGGGGCACCCACGCGCCGTAGCCGGTCGTGGACAGCAGGCGGACAAAGCCCACCTGCGTCAACCCCGGCGCCGGGGAGTCGCCAGGGTCTGTGAACCACACGTCCAAATCCGACACGACCGACGCGGGGCACGGGCGCGGGTTGATGAAGCTGGCGCCCACGGGTGAGCCAATGAAGCGCAGGAAACCGTCAGTGCTGGCGGTCAGCGTCACGGTGGCGTCCGGCAGTCCGCCGTAACTGCCCGGCATCCGCACCGTGAGCGCCGTGGGGGTCAGATTCAGCGTGTACCCGCCACCCAGGTCTGCCGTCGTACCCACCGGGGGCGTGGGCGCTGCCGCCGCGCTCAGGTAGAACGCGCTGCGCTCGAACGGGTTCTGGCTGGGCAGACGCGACCACCCGAGGTAGTTGGGCAAGTTGTTGTACCGGCCGGCGCAGTCGGTTTCCGTCCGCTTGCATCCGGGGTACACCGTGAACTGCTCGCCCGCTGGGCTGATGTTGCGGAACGGGTATTCCAGGGTCAGTTTCCCGCCGATATTCTGCTCGATGAACCGCGTGTCGCCATCGGCCAGCCGCTGCACCCAGCCGTTGCTCAGGTCGCCCGACGTGTGCAGGCCCGGGATGGTCAGCCGGTTGGACACCTGCGCCAGTGGGCTCAGGGTGTAGGGGCCCAGTTTGTACGTCTCGGGGTTGACCCCGCACTGCGGCGAACCCCACTGCCAGTTGCACGTGGCCTGATAGGTCTGCCAGGGCACGCGGCGACGGTCGGCGATCGCCAGCCGGGGCAGGCAGGTGATGACCGCCTTGGCGCCCTCAAAGCTCACCCCGGCCACGTTGCCGGTGAAGATGACCACGCGCTCCAGGGCGGCGTCCGTGCGGTGGAATTGCTGGACCAGCACCGCCACCGGCCGCACCGTCAGGCCCGCCAGCAGTTCGAGCGCCAGCGGGTTCTCATCGCCCACCTCGATGGTCATGGGGCTGGACGTCTCATCCAGCTTGCGCGACACGTCCGACCGGCTGATGGCCTCGGGAACCCACGTGTCCGCGCCGAAAGCCACAGGCTCGGTGTCCGTGCAGTAGCGCCAGGCCAGCGTCGTGCCCGGAATCGTGAACGTGAACAACTCGACCGGGGCGGCGCTGTCGACGGTCAGTTCGGTGGCAAGGTGCGTCATCAGATGTAGTCGGATCGAGTGGTCTGAAGGGCGCCGACCACGTAGCCGGCGGGTGCCGTGATGTAGAGCCCCAGCACGGTGTCAAGGGCGTCCTCGCGCCATGCCGCGTGATCGAACGTGAATTCGTACCGCGTGACCCCCGCCGGCACGGTCACGGTCAGGTTCCCCTGCGGGGAGGTCCAGCGGGCGCCGTCCGCCTCCAGCGTGCCCTCGGTGCTGCTCGGCGGCAGCAGGCCGTCATAGACCCGGATCGTAACCGCAAGCGGCGACCCGGGCGCCACGTCCAGCACCAGGGCCGTCTGCACTGTGGTGGCCGGGGCGCTCAGGGTGTAGGGCGACTGCTCGAACCGGATCAGTGCGCCCGCGATCGGCGCCCCCGGGTAGGTGCCTTGCCCGCCGCCGCCCTGCCACGTGCCCGAGCCGGTGCCCACGCCAGATCCGCCCTCCCCCTGGTCGGCCGCGCCGCTCACCACGTCAACCGCCACGATCGGCAGGGCCACGGTGCCCACGTCCAACGACAGGTGGCTGATAGTGAACTCCTCGATTGCGAACCGGGCTGGCGCCACCCAGCGGGCCACGGCCAACTGGTCAGGCGAAGCGGTCAGCGAGGCCCCGAGGGTGGCGCTGGTCGCGGCCACGGCGGACACCGCGCGCTTGGCCGGCACCTCGGGGAACCACACGCCGCGCCGCAACGTGCTGGGCGTGCGCGCCTGGCCGTCGTCCAGCAGGGTCAGCGCCGTGCCCGACACCGAGGCCGCGCGCAGATCCTCGGCCGGGGTGGGCGCCCAGAAATGGATGGTCGGGCCCGCGTGGGCGCTCAGGAACTTGCGCACCATGGCTTTGGCCGCACGGGTGTCCATCAGGTGGTCGATGGTCCAGGCCATGCCGGGTCGGTCGATGCGCAGGCGCCGCGATTGCACGCCCGTGCCCGGGTCGAACACGTCCGAACTGGCCGTGAACGACATGGCCGGCGGGCGGGCCCAGTTGTGCGACAGGGACATGAAGTGGTTGCGGGGCTCGGCATTGCTGGCGCCGTCCGGGAACACGTCGGCCCAGACCGTTGCCGGTTGCTCGGGCAGGCCCGGCCCCTTGCCCGGCACCTCGCTGAAGACCCAGGACACACGGGACACGCGGCCGGTCAACGGGCCGTCCGGCTGGCTGTCCTGCAGGTCCGCGAACAGCAGCGGCAGGACCCGCGTGCCAGCGGGCCAGGCGGACACAGTGCCGGCCACCAGGGACAGCGATGTGCCCACGGTGTCAACCTGCACGGCCTCGCACTGGCGCGGCGATGCCCACAGCAAGACCCACTGGCCCGCGTGGATCAGCGTGTCCGGGTTGACGCCCAGCGGAATGACCGTGGCGCCGGCACCGATGGCCGCGCTGGTCAGATGCACACCCCACCACAGTGGCACCGCGAACGGGCGATTGGCCCAGCCCAGCAGGATGTTGCGCAGCAGAGCCGCGTCCCCGGCGCCGTCGATGAGCGTGGTGAACTCGGCCGCCACCCGGGGCTCACGGCGCAAGCTGGCGCGCTGCTCGGCCCCGGATTGCGTCATCGTTGCGGCCAGCTTCCAGCCCAGGCGCTCGATGACCTCGGCACCCCAGTCCACCTCAAAGGGCAGGATGCACGCGGGGTCCGTGAGCGCCACGGGGGCGCCCGATGGGAAAAAGGGCGTCATGCCAGCACCTTCTTGATGTCCGCACGCATGGTGCTGATGTTGTTCAGGAATGCCCGCTTGCCCGCCGGGGTGCCCAGGCCAGCGCTGGCGACTTCACCGGGGTCGATCGTGTTGACGATGGTGACGCCCCCGCCGCCCGCCTTGCCGCCGTTCAGGGCGTGGCGCGGGTCGTCGCGGGTCAGCACCTCCTCGTTGCGCAGCAGGATCGACGGCACCTCGTTGGGGGCCAGACCCGGGATGCCACCCGAGTGGTAGCGCGCAGCGTTGGCGAACACCGCCGGGTTGACCATGCGCCGCGCACCCGTGCCGGCCATGCCGCCCGAATGGTTGGAACCCACCGCCGCGCCGGCCACCGTGCTGAAAAACGACTGTGCGCCGGTCGACCCTTGCAAGGCGTTCAAGACCCGCTGCTGGGCGATCATGATGAGGATGTTTCGCACGAACGACCGCGCGAAGTCCCCGAACGACTGGTCGGCGCTGGCGATGGCGTTGACGAACCCGCTGGCGAAGTCCTGTTGCAGCGACCGGCTGGTTTCGGCGATCTTCTGGCCCGTCACGTCCAGCTGGCCGATGAGCGCGCCCAGGTTGGCGGCCGTGGTCACGTCACCCAGCGCCAGCGCGAGGGCCTGCGCAGCCGTGGCCGTCTCGGTCAGCTTGGCTTTGTACTGCTCGGCGATGTCCAGGCGCTCCTGGTCGCTACCCGGGCCGGGCCGCAGCGCCTCGGACTCGGCCACGCGGGCGTCGCGCTCGGACGTGAGACGCTGAAGCTCGACCTGGAGCGCCTGCAGTTCGGCCTGCTTGGCGGCGCGCTCAGGATCTGCGGCGGTCAGGCGGGTGATGCGTGCGCGGGCCTCGGCCGCTTTCAGCACGTTCCCCTGCGCGACGGCCAGCGCCTCCTCGGCCCGGGTCGCCTCCACAATGCGGGCGGTGTACTCGGCCGTCGTGGCGGCTTGGTCGCGGATCAACTGCGCCTGGGCGTCCGGGGCTTCCCCAGCACGGATGCGCTGAAGCTCCAGCGCCGCGTCGCGCTCGGCCTCCAGCGCCTTGACGCGATCGCCGGCCGCCTTCAGTTCAAAGTCGCCCCGGATGCTGGCCTTGACCCGATCCACTTCCGCCTCGGCCTGGGCCCGCAGCAGCGCGGCTTCGCCGACGTTGAACGCCTCAATTTTGGCGATGTTGTCGAACAGGGCCTGATACTGCTGGTCGACGGCCGCCAGCGCCGCGTCCAGGTCGGTGGCTTCTTTCTTGGCTGCGCGCAGGCTCAGGGCGCCCACATCCTTGCGGGTGCTGGCCACCAGTGCGGCCTGTTCCTTGGCAATGCGCTGACCTTCTTTGTCGGTCGCAGCCGCGCCGCCGATTGCCTCCTGGCG
>JACCDS011494456.1_pt1 | contig 21845 bp, 23 predicted proteins | sample 7446441 | NCBI WGS metagenome assembly JACCDS01 (sample SAMN15323445, study PRJNA562643) | freshwater metagenome | isolation source: river surface water | place: USA:Blue River Watershed | collected 2017-08-17 | reverse complement strand
TTGGGAAACGAGGTAAACCCGATGTCCCGCCAGTGATGCAAATCACTGGCAACCCAACCGTAAGGGAGGGCCATGGGCCAGCGGGCAGAGGATGTCGTAAAAAGCAAATGGTTATCTGTAATGGATGGCATAGGGAATCTACCCCAAGGTGAAAGCCTGCTGACTTACGACTGGTGCGACGTCGCATGACGCTCGCGACCTTTCAACTACCAACCCGAAGGGGATACGTTCCCTTCGGGGAAGGTGTCTTTCTCCAGGATGGTTATCAAACCGAACCGGAGAAAGCATGGAACACATCGACAGCAATGAAGATGCTGCGTCCCCGGACGAACTCTCACCATGGCACACCATCAACTGGCGCGCTGTTCAAGCGTTTGTAGGGAAGGCGCAAAGCAAGATTGCGAAGGCAATCAAGGAGAAAGACTTCCGAAGGGCCAAACGGCTCCAACGAAGCCTCATCCGTTCCTGGCAAGCCAAGGCATTGGCCGTCAGGAAAGTAACTGAGAACCGAGGGAAGCGAACCAGTGGCGTGGATCGCAAACTTTGGGATACGCCGACAACAAAATGGTCCGCAATTGAAGCGTTGAGAACCCAGGGATACCGGGCAAAACCGCTGAGGCGAGTCTGGATACCCAAGACAGACGGAAGGGAACGCCCATTGGGCATACCGACCATGCAGGACAGGGCCTTACAAGCCCTGTTTCTTCTGGCAATGGACCCCGCCGCAGAGTGCCAAAGCGACCCGAATTCCTACGGATTTCGAAAAGGTCGGTCGACGCATGATGCGCGGGGCCAGCTGTTTGTGTCCTTGTCCAAAAAGGCTTCGGCCTCATGGGTGCTGGACGCAGACATCACTGGGTTCTTCGACAACATCAACCACAACTGGCTGCTCGCCAATGTCCACATGGACAAACGCGTGCTCCGACAGTGGTTGAAGTGTGGAGTGGTGGATCGCCATCAACTTCAGTCCACGGAGATGGGCACCCCACAAGGGGGGATCATCTCGCCGCTACTGGCCAACTTGACCTTGGATGGCTTGGAAGCCAGTCTTGAACAGCACCTCAAAAGGGAGCTGGGAAGAATGGAAGCCAAGAAAGCCAAGGTCCATTTGGTTCGGTACGCCGACGACTTCGTCGTTACCGGGGCCTCGAAAGAGGTGTTGGAACACACGGTCAAGCCCTGGGTGGAAGCATTCTTGCGCGAGCGGGGGTTGGAACTTCATCCGGGCAAGACCAAAGTGGTGCACATCGACGAAGGCTTTGACTTTTTGGGGTAGAACTTCAGGAAGTACAAAGACAAGCTGCTCATCAAACCGAGCCGGAAGAATGTGAAAGCGTTCTACGGCAAGGTGCGGGACACCATCGCTGCCAACCTCTCCAGCCCCAAAGTGGCACTGATTCAGCAACTCAACCCCATGTTGAGAGGCTGGGCCCAGTACCACCACGGGGTGGTGGCGAAAGCCACTTTCAGCCGGATGGATCACCTGATCCAGTGGCGGCTGTGGAGATGGGGCATGCGAAGGCACTCACGATGGAGCAAAGGCAAGGTGTTTCTTCACTATTGGAGCCACGACAGTGGCCGATGGGAATTTGAAGCACCGTGGACTGACCGATGGGGAGAGTCACGGACAACGCGGCAGCACACCCTGGCGAGCACCAAAATTGTCCGTCACCAGAAAGTCAAAGGGGACTACAACCCCTATGACCCGGCCTGGGAGGCTTACGGGGAGCGTCTGCGTGTGGACCGCATGTCGAAAGGCATGTGGGACGTGCAACGGGGCACCCTCTGGCTTCAGCAGGACGGATGTTGTGTGCACTGCGGCATGCCAATGGACATCGAGGATGAGCTACTGCACGACCACCACATCCAACCCGTGAGGTTGGGTGGGTCGGACAGCCTCAAGAATCGGGTCCTGATGCATGCGTGGTGCCACAGGCGTATCCATGCCCTTGGTTTGGAAGTTACCAAGCCGGTCCCAAAACGGGGACTTTAATTCGGTGAGATAGAGTAGGGTCATGCAACCCGATGACTCTATCAATCCGATGGTCGTGCTTGAGCCGGATGCGGGGAAACTCGCACGTACGGTTCTTAGGGGGGGATGCGGCAGTGATGTCGTGTCCCTACCCTCCACCACGCAGCGCGACGCACGCCCCATCTCCATTCCGCCTTCACAGCCAACAGCGTGGGTAGCGCCAAAGCAACCACACTCAAAGCGCTGGCGTCAGCTGCGTGCCGTTACCAGCTTGTTGCTGCCTTTCGTGCTCGCCACGGCCTTGCCTGCGTGGGCACAACTGCGTGCGCCTTCACCGGCATCACCGCCTGGATCGGCCCAAAGAACCCATCCTGCAGCTTCGAGTGCGGAAATCATGTACCTGGTTTTGCTCGGGGAAATGCAACTCAGAGCGGGCGAAGCTGGTGTTGGCTACTCATTGATGCTGGAGGCGGCTCGCAAATCAGATGATGCCGAGTTGTTTCGCCGTGCAGTGAACATTGCACTGCAATCCCGCGCGGGCAGCACTGCAGTGGACACAGCCCATGCCTGGGCCGCCGCACTACCTGAGTCAGCAGAACCGCATCGGGTATTGATACAAATGCTGATCAGCATGGACCGCATTGAAGACAGTGCCAGCAGCCTTGAAAAAATGCTGGAGCTCACGCCTGCCAATGAGCGAAACGAACTGCTTGACCTCGTGGGCCAAGTGTATGCACGTACCAAAACCGTTGTACAGGCCGCCACTGTGGTGTCGGCCAAATTGCGCCCTTGGCAGGCTGATCCTGCTACGGCAAGCAGCGCTTACGCCGCGGTGGCGCGCGTGCAATTTGCGGCAGACATGTCGGCTCAATCACGCGCGTCATTGGCTGAAGCGTTGAAGCACAAGCCCAGTACACCTGTTGCGGGCATGTTGGCAGCAGACTGGCTTGACCAGGCTCAACCTGGCGATGAGCCCACTCTGCTGGACTACATTGAGCGCCATCCCGAGTTGCCCCTGGTCCGCATGGCGTACACGCGCTATTTGCTGCGAGCAAACCGCTTGCAGGACAGTGAAGTGCAGTTGCGCATGCTGACGTCCACCCCAACCACGGCTTTGCCTGAAGCTTGGTTGATCCTCGGGGCATTGCAACTGCAACTCAACCGCGCTGACGAAGCTGAAACCAGTTTCAAAACATTCTTGGCTGGTGTGGACAGCGACAACACGTCAACCCACACCGAACCAGACGCTCACGCACGTGGCAAGACGCAAGCGTATTTGTCTCTTGCACACATTGCAGAGCGAACTCAACGCCTGACCGAAGCCAGAGCCTGGTTGGACCGCGTGGACACCACCGACAACGCCTTGCGGATTCAGACTCTGCGTGCCTCGCTGCTCGCGCGTGAAGGCAAATTGCAGGAAGCCAGAGCGTTGATACAGGCCACACCCGAACTCCAACCCAATGACGCACTGGCAAAACTGAAGGCAGAAGCACAGCTGCTGAAAGAAGTGGCCCAGCCAACAGATGCATATGCGGTTCTGAATCAAGCCTCCACGCTGGCTCCAGACGACTTTGACCTCATATACGAGCGCGCCATGCTCGCAGAAAAACTCGGCCTGACGGCTGACATGGAAAAGCTGCTGCGCAGCATCATCAGCGCTCAACCAGACAACCACAATGCCCTCAACGCATTGGGCTATGCCCTGGCTGACCGGAACGAAAGGTTGTCCGAGGCCAAAGCGCTGATCGATAAAGCACATGCGCTTGCGCCTGACGACCCATTCATCACGGACAGTTTGGGCTGGGTCCTGTTCCGCATGGGCGACACGACACAAGCCATCACTTTGCTCAAAAAAGCATTCGAGATTCGCCAGGATGTGGAAATTGCCGTGCACCTCGGTGAAGTACTCTGGACGCAAGGCAACAAAGAAGCAGCGCGGGGATACTTCAGACAAGCGCAAAGCATGCAGCCAGACAACGAGCTGCTGAAATCGACACTGACCCGACTCCAAGTGACCCCGTGAATACCCTGCGCGCGCATGTATTTCATCGGTTGCAGTGGCTCGCTGTCATCATTTGTTCTGTTTTCATAGCATCTTGCGCAACCACCAAAAGCCCAGAAGCAAAAAATACCAGTTCAAATAGCACTTGGACGGGCAGAATCAGTTTGCGCACGACGGGACATGCTTTCCAAGCACCCCAGCAGTTTTCTGCATCGTTCGTGCTGTCCGGCTCTCCCTCTGAAGGCGAGCTGACACTTGGCACTCCGCTGGGCACCACCTTGGCCAAAGCAAAGTGGGCACCCGGTATGGCGCAGCTCTTGCAAGGTGGCGACACGCACGTCTATGCCAGCATGGATGATTTGACCGCCGCATTGACGGGAAAGCCGCTGCCGCTCGCAGCCATGTTCGGTTGGTTGCAAGGCGAAGCCAATTTTGTGAACGACTGGGTACCCAACCTGTCGCAGTTGCCACAGGGACGCATCAACGCCACCCAACAGTCGTCAACCGGCAACACTGACATCCGCATCGTGCTGGACCAACCAGACAACTGAAGCATCATCCATGCAAGCGCTGTACGACGTACCGGCTCCGGCCAAACTCAACCTGTTTTTGCACATCACAGGACGGCGCAGTGACGGATATCACCTGATGCAATCGGTGTTCCTGCTGTTGGACTGGCATGACACACTGCACTTTGAACGCCTTCAGACGCGCGACATTTCACGCATCGACCTCGGGTCAACCGAACCGGCCGATGCCCTGCCGGACGATGACCTGACCATTCGGGCCGCACGCTTGCTGCAGCAGGCCACTGGGTGTACACAAGGTGCCCGCATCAGTTTGCTCAAGCGCCTGCCCTCACAGGCAGGCATGGGTGGAGGTTCGTCTGACGCTGCAACCTGCCTCCTGGCGCTCAATCGACTGTGGGGCACCGGACTGTCACGCGCAGCGCTGATGAAGCTGGGCTTGCAACTGGGTGCAGACGTTCCCTTTTTCCTGTTTGGGGACAACGCCTGGGCCGAAGGCATTGGGGAGGCACTTCAACCGATTTCAGTGCCTCAACAGAGTTACTGGGTGGTCAAGCCCCAGGCCGGCTTACCCACCGCTCGCATATTTACAGATCCAAATTTGAGCAGATCGACAAAACCTGCTACAATGCAAGGCTTCGCTGAACACAGCGCATCCAATCAAACAATATTTGGTCGGAATGACCTGCAATCTGTTGCGCAAATGCTTTGCCCGGAAATAACGGCATGCATTGACTGGCTGAAAGATCAACATCTGGATGCACGCATGACAGGCTCAGGCAGTGCCGTGTTCGCACCGTCCAAGACTGCAAACAGTCTGCAACCCCCACCTCATGGTTGGCTGGTTCATCTGTGCAGGAGTTTGTCGGTGCACCCTTTGAAAAATTGGGCCTCGTGAAGCGAGAAACAAATTTTTCGAAGATAATGCGAGACTGGTTTTGATCAGCAGCCTTTCGGTTCGCTGATCAGCGTAGGGGAGTCGCCAAGTTGGTCAAGGCACCGGATTTTGATTCCGGCATGCGAGGGTTCGAGTCCTTCCTCCCCTGCCAAAATATTCATCAAAAAATCGCCGACTCAGTCGGCGATTTTCTTTGATCGGCTCACCGCCATCGCTGGGAAGCTCATGCAAGTTCAAACGCCTGATTTCATGATTTTTACCGGCAATGCCAATCCGGTATTGGCTGCGGAAATTGCCCACCACACAGGCACCACGGTGGGCGCTGCCAACGTGGGTCGCTTCTCTGACGGTGAAGTCACTGTCGAAATTGCCCAAAACGTCCGCGCCCGCGACGTGTTCGTCATCCAGTCAACATGCGCCCCCACCAATGAGAACCTGATGGAACTCATCATCATGGTGGACGCGCTGAAGCGTGCTTCGGCCGAGCGCATCTCTGCGGTCATTCCCTACTTCGGTTACGCCCGCCAGGACCGTCGCCCACGCTCCAGCCGTGTGCCGATTTCGGCCAAAGTGGTGGCCAACATGCTGCAAGCCGTGGGCGTGTCCCGCGTGCTGACCATGGACTTGCATGCCGACCAGATTCAAGGCTTCTTCGACATCCCGGTTGACAACATCTACGCGTCGCCCGTGTTGCTGGGCGACCTGCGCCAGAAGGCCTACCCCGACCTGTTGGTGGTGTCACCCGACGTCGGTGGCGTGGTGCGCGCACGTGCATTGGCCAAGCAACTCGACTGCGACATGGCCATCATTGACAAGCGCCGCCCACGTGCCAACGTATCGGAAGTGATGCACGTCATTGGCGATATCGACGGCCGCAACTGCGTCATCATGGACGACATGATCGACACCGCCGGTACCCTGGTCAAAGCAGCCGAGGTGCTGAAGGAACGTGGCGCGAAGAACGTGTATGCCTACTGCACACACCCCATTTTCTCTGGCCCGGCCATCGAACGCATTTCCAAGGGTTCGGCACTTGACGAAGTCGTCGTGACGAACACCATCCCCTTGAGCCAGGCCGCACAGGCCTGCAAGAAAATCCGCCAACTCTCCGTGGCACCGCTGATGGCAGAAACCATTTCGCGCATTGCATCCGGTGAGTCGGTCATGAGTCTGTTTGCTGACCAGGAGCACCTGTTCTGACAGAGGCACCCTGCCTTTCTTGGGCAGGCAAAAGCCAGCAAACAACACCGTAGACGTCATCCGTTCGGTTTGGGTTGTCGCTTTACATTCTGTAGCAACAACTTTTTTACCTTGAAGCGTTAGCGTCTTTTTTAATCTGAGGCACTCTGGTCGCGGAGTTCGCCTTTTCAGGAGTTTTAGCATGATGAAATTTGTCGCTTTCGAGCGCACCAAGCAGGGCACGGGTGCGAGCCGCCGTCTCCGCAACACAGGTCGCACACCTGGCATCGTTTTCGGTGGCTCCACCGACGCCGCCCAGATCGAACTGGATCACAACGCACTGTGGCACGCTCTGAAAAAAGAAGCGTTCCATGCATCCATTCTGGAAATGGAACTGGCTGGCAAAGCCGAGCAAGTGCTGTTGCGCGATGTTCAGTACCACCCCTTCAAACAACTGGTTCTGCACGTTGACTTCCAACGTGTTGACGAGAAAACACGCCTGCACAAGAAAGTGCCTTTGCACTTCGTGAACGCAGACACATCACCTGCTGTCAAGACCGACAAGTGCCTGGTGAACCATGTCATGACGGAAATCGAAATCGAGTGCCTGGCCACTGCCCTGCCCGAGTTCATCACCGTTGACCTGGGTAACGCCACCAAGAACACATCTGTTCACGTCAAAGACTTGGTCATGCCTGCTGGCATCAAGGTGGTCACGCACGGCCGTCCGAACCAGACGGTTGCCACCATCACCGAACCTGAACCAGAAATCATCGCCGCACCTGTGGTGGTCGAAGACAAGAAAAAGGGCAAAGGCAAGAAGTGATGCCACGGGGCCACACAGCTGGCCCACGGCACACCGCCTGATGCAAAAGCCCGCATTCGCGGGCTTTTTTCATGCAAGGTGCACAAATCACTGACAGGGCCTCCATACGGATGAACACGCCCACCGGGCACTCAGCACTTGGTGCAATCAGTTTTGAGCAAACGACATTCGCTCCCCAGTTTTCTCATCCAGTGCACCTGCCACAAAGCGACATGTCTGGGATGCGTATTTGACGAAAATAACCCATGATCAAACTGTTTGTGGGGCTGGGCAACCCTGGCCCCGACTACGAAGCCACACGGCACAACGCCGGTTTTTGGTGGATAGATGGCCTGGCCCGGCAATGGGGCACGCGCTTGCAGTTGGAGCGCAGTTATTTCGGTTTGATGGCCCGCACGCAAGTCGAAGGCCAGACGGTCTGGCTGCTGGAGCCGCAAACCTTCATGAACAAGTCGGGCCAGTCTGTGGCCAGCCTGGCCCGGTTTTTCAAAATCCAGCCTCAGGAAATACTGGTGGCACACGACGAGCTGGACCTGCCTGCTGGTGAAACCAAGCTCAAACTGGGCGGCAGCCATGCCGGGCACAACGGTCTGCGCGACATCCACGGCCAGCTGGGCAGTGCCGATTACTGGCGGCTGCGCATCGGCATCGACCACCCGGGGCACAAAGCCGAAGTGGTGAACTGGGTCCTCAAAAAGCCCAGCCCCGAACAGCGTGAGGCCATCGAGATCGGCATCGAGCGCAGCCTGAAGGCGGCAAACGACCTGGTACTGGGCCGCATGGACAAGGCCACGGTGCAAATCCACACCAGCAAGCCACCACGCCCCAAACCACCCCGGCCACCCCAACTTCAGGCTCCCGCTCCGGGCAACGACCCAGGGACCCACCCTTCACGTCAGGTTCAAACCACCTTTTCTGCCACAGTGCGTCCAGATACAAACTGTTGACTCGACAAGCCAGCTTCAACGTTCAACCCTGAGTGCGCACAGAAAGGGTGGTTGGGTTCAGCGTCCATCAACTGATCGGCACGGACCCCACACGCTCGCACAACTGCTGCACACCGCCCTGCGTTGGGCTCACACCCGCGCAGTCGGCTGTGCGGCCTGAGCCTGCAGGCGCTTGTATTTCTGCATCAGCGTTTCTTTGTTTTCGACGTGCGCCGGGTTGACCGGTATGCATTCGACCGGGCACACCTGCACACACTGGGGCTCGTCAAAATGGCCCACGCACTCGGTGCACTTGGCTGGGTTGATTTCGTAAAAATCCTGCCCCATGAAAATCGCTTCGTTGGGGCATTCGGGTTCGCACACATCGCAGTTGATGCATTCGTCGGTGATCATCAGCGCCATGATGGGTTGCCTCAGGCTTGCACAACGGGGTGCAATGCGCGGTCAACGACCGGGCTGACCATGCCCGTCACGTCCCCGCCGAGCTTGGCAATTTCGCGCACCAGGGTGCTGGAAATGGACTGCAACTCGGCCTGTGGCAGCAAAAACAGTGTTTCCACCTGGGCATTGAGCTTACGGTTCATGGCTGCCATCTGCGCTTCGTAGTCAAAGTCAGTGATGTTGCGGATGCCACGCACCACGGCGCAAGCACCGTTGGCCCGGCAAAAATCCATGATCAACCCGTCGAACGGCAACACACGCACGTTGGGCACGTCGGCCAGCGACTGCTGAACCAGCTCGATGCGCTGCGCCAGCGTGAACCGCGTGGTTTTGTGGTGGGCAATGGCCACAGCGACGATGAGCTCGTCGAACAAACCCGCTGCACGGCGGGCCACGTCTTCATGACCCAGCGTGACCGGGTCGAACGTGCCGCTGTAAACCGCTGTGCGCTTCATGTCGTTTGCCTTTCAAAAACAACACCGATTATCGGATGAAGCCCGACCCACAGCGCTCGGTTCAACCGATCACCACACGAGCGGCAGGCACGTCGACATCCCAGCCATTGGCGAGACAAGCAGCGCTCGGTTGAACAGATCACCACATGCCCTGCAGACCAACCAATCACGGGCTGAACCACAGCCGACAGACGCGCACACGCCGTCAAGACAGTTCGGCAGCGGACAACAGCGCGTAATGCACTTGGCCCGCCTTGCCTTGCCGGTGCGGGACCAACCCCAATGGCAGCAGCTCGGCAGCGGTCCATTCGCGGGGGGACTCCAGGTACACCCAACCTGCGGGGCCGATGGCTGCCCTGGCGGCTGTCAGGGCGCGCAACGCCAGCTCGTCGTTCTGACCATCCAGAAACGGCGGGTCGAGGAACACACCGTCCCACTTCTGCCCAGCGCACTGCGACAGCACTGTGAACGCATCGACTTTGTCGACGCGCACGTGATGGGCGCCCAGCTTTTGCACGGTGCGGCGCAGGCTGGCAGCCAGTTGCACGTCCTTTTCGACCAGCCACACCTCTTTCGCACCACGCGAGGCGGCCTCCAGGCCCAGCGCGCCCGAGCCCGCAAAGGCATCGATGAAGCGCAGGCCCGTCATGTCCTGCCCGAGCCAGTTGAACAGGGTTTCGCGTACCCGGCCAGGCGTGGGGCGCAGGCCCGGCAGATCGGGCACCTGCAGCGGGGTGCGCTTCCACAGCCCGCCCATGATGCGCACCTCGTTCGGCGGCAGCCCCCGCTTGGCCTGGCCAGGTTTGGCTGATTTGCCCGACTGAGCTGACTTACCCGTAGGTTTGCCGGCTGATGAGGCACCGCGGCCTGCGCCACGGGTGGCGCCCGCTGAATCAGATGGTTTGCCCCGGCCAGTGGCGGCAGCAGAAGGTTTGGAAATGGGTTGCATGCGCGCAGCTTAACTGCCCGCGCCACCGACCACCACCGATGCCATGGCGCCCGGCTGCAACACACGCTGAAACGCGCGGCGCACATCGGCCACCGTGACGGCGCTGATGCGCTGCGTCCAGGTTTGCAGGTAGTCGGCAGGCAGTCCGTACCAAGCGATGTTGGCCACGTTGTCCAACAGCTTGCGGTTGGTGTCGATGCGCAGGGCAAAGCCGTTGACCAGGTTGTCTTGGGCCGCTTTCAGCTCGGCTTCTGTTGGGCCATTGGCCACGAAGCCCGCCACCACGTCGCGGGCCAACGCCAGGGCCTGGTCAGCTTGGTCGTGCCGCGTTTGCAGGCCCACGGTGAAGGCACCGGCATGCATGCCGGGAGCGTAGTAGCTGTACACGCCGTAGGTGAGGCCGCGCTTTTCGCGCACCTCGGTCGTCAGGCGCGACACAAAGCCCCCGCCCCCCAGCACGTAATTGCCCACCAGCAGGGGGAAGAAGTCGGGGTCGTCACGGCGGTGGCCGGGCTGGCCCAGCAGCACGTGTGCCTGCGCGGTGGCCATGGGCACGCGCTGGTCTCTGGCGGCCTGTAGTGCGCTCACTTCAGGCACCGCTGGCAACGGCGGGCACTGCGCACGCTGGATATCGGCCAGCAACTGCGTGACGATGGCATCGGCCTGGGCACGGTCCACCGCGCCCACCAGGCTGACGCGCGCATCGCACGCCCGCACGTGGCGCTGCCACCAGGCGTGCATGTCGGCCACGGCCACGCGGGCCAGCGTGTCGGGCGTGGCATCGGCCCCATACGGGTGTTTGCCGTACACCGCCTGGGCAAACCGGCGCTGTGCCACCGTGCCCGGCTGGGTGCTGGCGTTTTGCCAGGCGGCATTCAGGCGCTCGCGCTCGCGCTGCCAGATGGGAGCGGCATACACCGCGTCGAAGCGGGGGTGCGCCAGTTGGCGCGCGGCCAGCGCCAGCGCGCCGGGCAACACATCAGGTGCCGTCAGGGTGCGCAGCGAGGCGCTGAGCCGGTCGCTGCCCGCCGACACCGACCACTGTGCACCCAAGTCCATCCAACTTTCAGCCAGCTGGTTTTCGTCAAGGGCGGGTTGCTGGCCGGCTGCGCCCACGCCACGTGCACTCATGAGGGCGGCGGCAGATGCCAGCCCCGCCTGGTTGGCCGGGTCGCGGCGGCTGCCGCCGTCGAACTCGACGCGCACGTCCAGCATAGGGATGGCCGGACTGGCCACCAGCGCCACGCGTGCACCGCTGGCGTGCTGCCACATGTCGATCAACGGCACGGCATGGGCTGACGGCAAGATAAATATAAAACAAAAAAGTGCTTTTCCGCAATATTTATATAGATTATCAGCTATTGTTTTTTCAATCATTTTGTGTGCCATATCAGTATGGTGGGCACCCATGTCCACGCTGTCACAGCAGGTGTGAGGCGAACGATGGCGCGCATTTGCAACGCCGAACGGGTGCGTTTTGGAGTGGTCAGCTGTCATGAGCGAAAGGCTCTCAGACTCTCAGTGGCGCAAGGTCACCCGGGGGCGGGTGCCTGCGGCCTGTTGGCGTTGCGCCAGGGCCTCGCGGTCGGGCACCAGCACGGCCAGTGTGGACTGCTCGCTGCCAAAGTAACGCCCGGCCACGGCCTGCACCTGCTCGGCTGTGACGCGGCGCAGGCTTTGCAGCAAGCGGTCTGACGCATCGACACCCCAGCCCTGCACCCAGTTGCTGCCCAGCTCGCGGGCCTGGGCAAACACGGCGTCGAGCTTGTAGACCTCTGCCGCGCGCCACTGGTTTTTCACGCGGTCCAGTTCGGTGGCGGTGACACCGTTTCGGGCCACCTGCGCCACGGCGTCGCGCAGCGCCTGCGCCAACTGGGTGGGGTCTTTGCCCTCGGCCGGTGTGGCATCCAGCACAAACAGGCCAGGGCCACGCCCGGTGCCGCTGAAGTAGGCCCCGGTCGAATCGGCCAGGCGCTGGCCTGCCGGGGGTTGCACCAGTTGCCGCCCCAGGCGTGCGCCCTCGTAGCCGTCAAGGATGGCGGCCAGCATCACCAATGCCAGCGCGTCCTGGCTGGCGGCATCGGCCGCATCGGGGTCGGTCAGGCGGGGGGCGTGAAAGGCCAGCGCCACATAGGGCTGCTCGGCCGGGGCTTTCACCTCGATGCGCTGCGCACCGGCCTGCTGCGGCTCGGTGCGAGGCTTGCGCACGGGCACGGCACGCGCAGGCACTTGCCCGTAGGTGGCATTTGCCCAGGCCAGCACCTGGGCAGGGTCCACGTCACCGGCAATGACCACGGCGGCATTAGCGGGTGTGTACCAACGCTGGTGAAAACCGCGCACGTCGTCAGGCGTGATGGATTCGATGTCGGCCATCCAACCGATGATGGGGCGGCGGTAGGGATGTGCCTTCCACACGGTGGCGTTCAGGGCTTCGTGCAAGGTAGCCTGGGGCTGGTCGTCCACACGCTGGCGACGCTCTTCCTTGATGACCTCGATTTCGCGCTTGAACTCGTCATCGGCCCACTGGTTGTGGGCGAAGCGGTCGGCCTCCAATTTCATGACCGCCTCCAGGTGCGCGGCAGGCACCTGCTGGTGGTAGGCCGTCATGTCGCGGCTGGTGAAGGCGTTTTCACGCCCGCCCAACGCGGCCACGCGGCGCGAAAACTCGCCCGGCTTGAGGTTGGGGGTGCCTTTGAACATCATGTGCTCCAGCACATGGGCCACGCCGCTGGTGCCGTCCACCTCGTCCATGGCGCCCACGCGCACCCACAGCATGTGGGCCACAGTGGGGGCGCGGTGGTCGGGTTTGATGATCAGCGTGAGGCCATTGGCCAGCGTGTGCTGTTGCACCGTGGTGTCGGCCACCGGAGCAGGCGTTGCACTCCACGCATGAGAAGCCAAGCTCGCGGTGCCCAGCACCAGCGTGACGGCGCTGACGGCTCGGGAAAATGAGAAGCGAATGGGTTTCATAGAATGCACTAGACACCAGAAAGTGGCCAATGTTCTCGTTCTTCAGAAAAAAACCTGCCGCCAGCCCGGCACCTGCCCAGACAACCCAGCCGCCAGCGGCTGAATCCGCCCCCGTCAGCACCGAATCGCCCGCACAGCCAGCGGCCGTTTCCCACACCGCGACGGCATCGGATGCCCCGGCGGCCACAGGCTCGGCCACCGCTGTGCCGACCGTTGCAACCGGCACGCCACCCGGCGCGCCCCAGTCACTTGAAGTGCCTCCCACGGCAGCACAGGTGGCCGCGCCAGCGCCAACACCCGCGCCTGAGCGGACAGGTTGGTTCGACAAGATCAAAAGCAGTTTCACCGGCACACCTGTACCAGCGCCAACACCTGTGCCCGCGCCTGCTCCTACCTTGACCGTGGCAGTGCCCGATGCAGGCGCACAAGCTGCGCCTGCGGCGCCAGTCGCACCGGTTGCGACCGGGGTGCCCACATCTGCGCCGCCTGTTGCCGCGGCGGCTGCTTCACCGGCCGCATCACCTGCCGTGACGGCAGCCGGGTTGCCCACTGCGCCCATTGCACCTGTCACACCCGCTGCACCCATTGCACCGGCCACACCACCCCTTGCTGCCACCCAGGCACAGGTGCCACAGCCCACCGCCGTGCCGACCCCGGTGCAGCGCGCAGCCACCCCACCCACAGCCCCGCCACCTGTGGCGCAGGCGACCCTTGCCCCGGTCGAGCAGGCCAAACCCGTGCGCACGGGCTGGCTCGACAAACTCAAGGCTGGGCTGAAAAAAACCGGCTCGGCCATTGCCACGGTGTTCACCGGCACGCAGATTGACGAGGCCCTGTACGAAGAGCTGGAAACCGCGCTGCTGATGGCCGACACGGGTGTGAAGGCCACCGAACACCTACTGGCCGACGTGAAGCGCCGCGTGAAGGAAACCAAAACCACCGAGCCCTCGGCCGTCAAAGGCCTGCTGGCCGATGCCATCACCGACTTGCTCAAACCACTGGAAAAGCCCCTGGCCATTGGCCTGCGCAGTCCGCAGCCCCCCGGCAGCACCGAGCTGGACGAGCCCACCGTCATCATGGTGGCTGGCGTGAACGGTGCGGGCAAAACCACGTCCATCGGCAAGCTCACCCGCCACCTGAGCGATTCGGGGGCCAGCGTGCTGTTGGCCGCAGCCGACACCTTCCGCGCCGCTGCCCGCGAGCAACTGGGCGTGTGGGCCACGCGCACGACGGTGGACATCATCAGCCAGGACGGCGGCGACCCGGCGGCCGTCAGCTTCGATGCCGTGTCAGCCGGCAAGGCACGGGGCAAAGACGTGGTGCTGGTCGACACCGCTGGCCGCCTGCCCACACAGCTGCACCTGATGGAAGAGCTGAAAAAAATCAAACGCGTGGTGCAAAAGGCGCAAGCAAGCGCCCCGAACGAGGTCATTCTGGTCATTGACGGCAACACCGGCCAGAACGCGCTGACACAGGTCAAGGCCTTTGACCAGACGCTGGGCCTCACCGGCCTGATCGTCACCAAGCTGGACGGCACCGCCAAAGGCGGCGTGCTGGCGGCCATTGCCCGCGAGCACCCTGTTCCCGTTTACTTCATCGGCGTGGGGGAAAAGCTGGAAGACCTGCAAACCTTCAACGCACGCGAGTTCGCGCAAGCGCTGCTGGGCTGACACCGGCGGGCAAACAGATGTGGCCCAGATGTGCCTGACACGCAGCCTCGCCCCAAGCTGAACGCCCTGTAACCCACCGCACAATGCGCACATGACCGCACAAACGCCCGCCACATCCCCCTTGCCAACCCCATTGTGCTGGCCCGCATGGGGTGCGCTGCGTACACGTGCCGAAGCCGGTGTGCCCCACCTGCGCTCCCTGTTGACCGACCCGAACCGCCACACCCTGTCAGCCGTGGCCGAGGGCACCGGCATCCGGCTCGATTTCAGCCGCCAGGCCTTTGACGACCGGGTGCTGACACAGTTGCTGGCCCTGGCAGATCAAGCTGGTGTAGAGGCCCAGCGCGATGCCATGTTCCGCGGTGACACCCTCAACACCACCGAACAGCGCGCCGTGCTGCACGTGGCGCTGCGCGGCACACCCGGGGCCACGGGTGCTGACGCGCCTTGGGGCGACACCATTCAGCAACAAGTGCACACCGAGCTGGACCGCGTGTGCGCATTCGCCGCCGCCGTGCGCAACGGGCAGATCCGCAGCAGCACAGGCCTGGCGTTCACCGACGTGGTCAACATCGGCATCGGCGGCTCCGACCTTGGCCCCCGCATGGCCACCGACGCACTGGCACACCTGTGCACACCTGCCAAGGCAGAGGGCTTGCGTGTGCACTACGTGAGCAACCCCGATGCCTGGGCGCTGCACAGCACGCTGGCCGCGCTGGACCCGCTCACCACGCTGGTGGTGGTGGCGTCCAAAACCTTCACCACGCAGGAAACCATGACCAACGCCGCGTCGGCACGGCGCTGGCTGGCCGACGGTGGCGTGACCGATGCCGCCCAAAGCCAGCACCTGGTGGCCATCACCGCGGCCCCGCAGCGCTCGGCCGCCGCAGGCTACCCGGCGGCACACACCTTCACGTTCTGGGACTGGGTGGGTGGCCGCTATTCCGTGTGGTCAGCCCTGGGCCTGCCGCTGGCACTGGCCGTTGGCGCGCAAGCCTTCCGCGACTTTCTGGCCGGTGGCCGGGCCATGGACCACCACTTTGCCACCGCACCGCTGGCCATGAACCTGCCGGTGCTGATGGCGCTGGCGGGTGTGTGGAACCGCAATTTTTTGAATTGCCCCACACAACTGGTGTCCACCTACCCCAGCCGACTCGTGAGGTTTGCACCGTTTGTGCAGCAAATGGACATGGAGAGCAACGGCAAACGCGTGCAAAAGAGCGGCCAGGTGTGCGCCACCGGCACCGGCCCCATCATCTGGGGCGGGCTGGGCATTGACGGCCAACACGCCTACTTCCAGCTCTTGCACCAGGGCACGCACCGGGTGCCGGTGGAGTTCATCGGCGTGCTGTCCGAAGACACGCCGCTGCCGCTGGCCGCAGAGCACCACCGGGTGGTCAACCTCAACCTGCGTGCACAGGCCCAGGCGCTGGCTGTGGGCCGCACCGAGGCAGACACCGTCAAGGCCTTGCTGGCCGAGGGGCTGACGGCCGAAGATGCCCAGGCCATGGCCGCGCAGCGCAGCTTCGAAGGCAACGTGCCCAGCAGCATCGTCTGGCTCGACACCCTCAGCCCCCGCACCCTGGGTGCGCTGATTGCGCTGTACGAGCACAAGGTGTTCACACAGGCCGCCATCTGGGGCATCAACGCCTACGACCAATGGGGCGTGGAACTGGGCAAAACCATGGCCAAGGCGCTCGAAAATCGGCCAAACGCCGCCACCTGACGCGACTGGGCCGTTCTGCCCTGGCTGGCCGGTACGGGCCAGCGCGGCAGCATCATGAAACGGTCATGTGCCCACACGACACTTCGCCCCTGTGAAGTGAGTTGGGAACGCCCTTTTTGGGGCACACGAAAACATGACCCTGATCAAAACCGACAAAGCACTGGCCGAACTGTCTGCCCGTCAGCGCACCCTCAACATCAAAGAACGTGCGTTGCTGCTGCTGGCCGACGGGCGCACACCCGCCCAGACGCTGCTGGCGCAGGTGCGCACCAGCGAAGACGTGCTTGCAAAACTGGTGTCAGCGGGCTTTCTGATGCCGTCGTCAACACCGCTGCCCCACGCAACCAGCCTGTCGTCTCAGGCAAGCTTGGCGCAAGTGGACGCGTCAGAGGTTGAATCGACCCTGCCCGCACCCGTGGCAGCAGACAGGTTCAACGGCCAGCGCTCGCTGGCCACCGCACGCATGTACCTGTTTGACATGGCAGAACGCCTGTTCGCACGCAGAACGCCCGAACTGGCAGAAACCATTCGCAACGAGTTACGCGAAGCGCGGGACCAGGAGGCGATGCTGGAAGTGGCAGACCGCATGCTGGAGATCATTGAGCAAACGGCCGGCGCCGAGCGTGCAGACGCCATCAGCGAACGGTTAGCCAAATTGCTGCCTGCCCACGCACCACTCGTTCATTGATAGCTGACTTATCAATGAACATATGCGGAGAAGGCATTTTTCATTGAAAATTAACCCAGTTTGAAATTCACCCGCAGCTCTTCCAGCCGGGTGCTGCCAACGGGGGTGGTGCGCAGGGTTTTCATTTCGCGTTTGAAACCGGCTGCGTCAAAGAAATTCAATGCCCGGTCGTTGCGGGCATACACCCAGACCGTGACTTCATTGAAGCCCTCGTCCTCGCAGGCGTCGCGGGCAGCGTCCCACAATGCCAGCCCGGCACCGGTGCCCAGCACCTCGGGTGCCACGTACAGGGCCCACAGCTCGCCCGTGGTTGATTTGGTCTTGGGGTCGCGCGAACGGTCAAAGGCCACGAATCCCACCAGCTTGCCAGCGTCGTTGCTGGCCACCAGCACCTGAGGTTCGGCGTATTCGATCGCCTCGCGCCACATGGCTTGGCGTTTGTCCACTGACAACGTTTTCAGGTCTTCAGGTGCCATGAGATCGGCATAAGCGTGTTGCCAGGCGCTGACATGGAGTTCTGCGATGGCTTTGGCATCGCGCAGGGAAGCGGGTTTGATTGCGTAGGAAGACATGACAACATGAAAAAGGCCGCACGCCCAGCGACAGCGCTGGGCTCAGACCAGACGCATTCGCCACGCCTCTGGTCGATTGCAACAGCACCCAACCGAGAAAAGCAGCCGTGAAAAAGGGCGGTATTGTGCACGGAGTGGGCGCTGGCGTGGCGTTGGCACCACAGCGTCACTTATCATCCCCGTGCTTTGTGAGCGCACCTGCCACATACACCTGAACTGGAGAACCGTTGTGCCACGACACCGTTTGATTTCCCGTGCTGGGCTCCTGGTGCTGTGCACCCTGCTGGCCCTGCCCATCGCGGGCCACACCGCAGGCGAACGCAGCGGCGTGTTCAAGAATCTGGAGGGCGAAGTGGCCGTGATCCGGTCCGGCAAAAGCCTGCCCGCCGTCTCGGGTGGCGGCCTGATAGAAGGGGACCGCGTGGTCACCGGGCCCAAGGGGGCCGCAGCCGTCACACTGAAAGACGGCACCGTGCTGAGCGTTGGCCCCAACTCCAGCCTGGACCTGACTCACTATGTGTTCGACCAAACCAGCCAGAACGGCAGCCTGTTGCTCAACCTGATCCAAGGCACGGTGCGCATGGTCACCGGCATCATGGGGAAAACCAACCCTGACCTGATCAAGCTGACCACGCCCACATCGGTGGTCGGCGTCAGGGGCACCGACTTCATCGTGGAGGCCACCCAATGAGCCGCCATGCACGCACAAACGGGTATTGGGCCGCCATCGTCGTGGGCATGCTGACGCTGGCCGGTTGCGCATCCCCTCCTCCGCCCCCCGCACAGCCCAAGGTCAGCGTGGTGCTGCTGCCACAAAATGACGCTTCAGGTGCGCCGATGAAGACAGCGGTGAGCCTGACCAGTGGCGCGCAGACCCTGCAACTCAGCCAGCCCTTTGCGCTGGCCGAAACAGATGGCAAAGGCCAGTTGACCCAGCGCATTGCAACAGCTGCCGAGATCAACGCACGCTATGCCGATGTGCTGAAAATACAACCGCCTTCGCAAGAGGTGGTGGTGTTGACCTTCCTACCAGGCAAATCCCAGCTCACACCGGAATCGGAGCAGCAGTTGCCTGAACTCATCCAGCGGGCACGGGCACGCGCGGGGGGTGAATTGCTGGTGGTGGGCCACACCGACCGTGTGGGCAGCCGCGAAGCGAATGACAAGTTATCTATGCAACGTGCCCAGGCCATCGTCAACCTGCTGAAGGCAAGAGGCTTCCCGGAAGACCTGTTGACGGCCATTGGTCGGGGCGAGCGTGAGCCCGTGGTGCCCACCGAAGACGAGGTGGCCGAGCCCCGCAACCGGCGGGCTGAAATCATCATCCGCTGACACCCACCCCATGAACAAACCACAACAACGTGTCGGTTTGCTGACGGGCGGTGGCGACTGCCCGGGGCTGAACGCCGTGATCCGCGCCGTGACCCAGTGCCTGACTCGGCAGTGCGGTGCCCAGGTCATCGGCATTCAGGACGGTTTTGCGGGCCTGATGGAGTCACGCACAGTCCCCTTGTCGTGGGAACGCGTTGACGACCTGCTGGCCCTGGGTGGCACGGTGCTGGGCACCACCAACCGGCTCAACCCGCTGACCAGCCCGGACGGTGTGGCCCGTGCCATGCACAACGCCCACGCGCTGGGCCTGGACGCCCTGGTGGCCATTGGCGGTGACGGCACGTTGACCATTGCACACGCGCTGGCTCAACACGGCATGCACGTGGTGGGCGTGCCCAAAACCATTGACAACGACATCGAAGGGTGCGAACGCAGCTTCGGCTTTGACACCGCCGTGGCCACCGTGACCGATGCGCTGGAACGGGTGCACACCACTGGTCAAAGCCATGGCCGCATCATGATCCTGGAAACCATGGGCCGCCATGCAGGCTGGATTGCACTGGAAGCCGGCATCGCCGGGGCGGCGGACATCATTCTGCTGCCTGAAATCGACCATGACATCGAAGCACTGGCCCGCGTGTGCCGCGAACGCGAGGCGCGGCACGACTTCACCCTGATCTGCATGGGCGAAGGGGCCAAAGCGGTGGATGGTGACATCACCTACGACACACCAGCACCCAGCGACACAGGCAAACCGCGCCTGGGTGGTGCCGCCATGGTGCTTCGTGACCGCCTGCAACCGCTGGTGCACAGCGAAATCAGGGCCACGGTGCTGGGGCATGTGCAACGTGGCGGCAGCCCCACCCCGTTTGACCGCGTGCTGGCCACCCGCTATGGCGTGCATGCGGCCAACCTGGTGGCGCAAGGCGCGTTTGGCCAACTGGTGACCTTGCGTGACGGCAAACTGGCCAACATCGGGCTGGACCGCGTGGCGTCGCAAATGCGGCGCATCCAACCCGACGACCCCTTGCTTCAAACCGCACGCCAATTGGGTGTGCATTTCGGTGAAGCCCAACCACCTGCCCTCCCTGGCTGTGGCTGCTGACATGGCACCAGCCTCTGAAGCCCCCGGGCACGAAAGCCGCCTGGCCCGTGCGTTGCGCGAATTGCTGGTGCAAAGGCGGGTGGCATCGCTGGCAACGGTGCAGGCCGATGGCACGCCATTCGTGTCGATGGTGCCCTACGCCATCGAACGCACCTTGGGGCTGCTCGTGCTGCACGTCAGTGGCCTGGCTGCCCACACGGGCAACATGGCACAGCAACCGCTGACCGCTTGCCTGGTCACCGCCCCCGAGGTGGACGGCGAACCCGTTCACGCCCTGCCCAGGGTCACGCTGCACACCCGTGCAGAAACACTGCAAACCGACCACCCCGCCTGGGCACTGTGCCGTGCGGCCTATCTGGCCCGCTTTCCTGACGCAGAACCCATGACCACCCTGCCCGATTTCCGCTTCGTGGCGTTGCACCTGCTGTCTGCGCGGCAGGTGGCAGGCTTTGGTGCAGCCCGCTCGGTAGATGCCGATGAACTCAGACTGGCCCTGCAACGTTGAGGGCTTGCTGGCCAAAGGCATCGGCGTGGTCTGGGTGGACGACCACCTCGTCGTCCTCGACAAACCGGCAAACATGCTGTCGGTGCCAGGCAAAGGACCAGAAGGCGCTGACTGCCTGAGCGCGCGCGTGCAAGCCGTGTGGGCCGATGCGCTGGTGGTGCACCGGCTCGACATGGCCACCAGCGGCCTGATCGTCATGGCACGCGGCACCGCCATGCAGCGGGCGCTGAGCATGGCCTTCGCCCAGCGGCAGACCCACAAACGCTACGAGGCCATCGTGGCGGGCAACCTGCCCGACGCCAGCACGCCGACCAGCACTGGCGAGGCCGATGCCGAGGGTTGGCACACCATTGACCTGCCACTCATTGTGGATTGGCCCAACCGCCCCCGCAGCAAGGTCTGTCACACCACTGGCAAGCCCAGCGTGACACGCTGGCGTGTGTTGGGCACCGACATGCCGGCACGGCACACCCGCTTGGCGTTGGAGCCTGTGACGGGCCGTTCGCATCAGCTGCGCGTGCACCTGATGGCATTGGGCCACCCCATTCTGGGCGACAACCTGTATGCCACCGACGAGGCGCTGAGCGCCGCCCCCCGGTTGCTGCTGCATGCCACCGACCTGGGCCTGCACCACCCTGTCACGGGCCAATTCATGCATTGGCACAGCGCCGCCGCCTTCTGAACGCCCCAACCTGCCGCCAGGTACCCCGCTTCTCGGCGTCGGCAAGAAACCCGGGGAGCATCCCCGTGTTTGCTCGTCGGCACACATCAGGGGCGATCCATTTCCGGGCATGTCAGGCAATCAGGGGGATTTGAATTCATAATTACAGACTTCCCATCAACCCCAATCGGAGTCATCCCATGAGCAGAGAAGTTGTTGTTGTCAGCGGCGTGCGTACCGCCATCGGTACCTATGGTGGCAGCCTGAAAGACACCCCGCCTACCGAGCTGGCTGCTCTGGTGGTACGCGAATCGCTGGCACGCGCCGGGGTGGAAGGCAAAGACGTGGGTCACGTGGTGTTCGGCCACGTGGTCAACACCGAACCCAAGGACATGTACCTCTCGCGCGTGGCTGCCATCA
>JACCDS010141301.1_pt1 | contig 21850 bp, 24 predicted proteins | sample 7446441 | NCBI WGS metagenome assembly JACCDS01 (sample SAMN15323445, study PRJNA562643) | freshwater metagenome | isolation source: river surface water | place: USA:Blue River Watershed | collected 2017-08-17 | reverse complement strand
GGCGGCCGCCTGCATGACCTGCTCGGCACCCGCTGCGATCCCTACGTCAACAAGATGCTCACCGGCGAGGATTTCCACCACCACTGCCATTCGAATCTGACCCGTGCGGTACTGCCCCACGGCCTCACCGAATTCGATGTCCACGATGTGCTGAACATCTTCCAGTGCACCGGCCTCAACCACGATGACCTGTACTTCATGAAGGCCTGCCCGGCCAAGCCCGGCGACTACCTGGAATTCTTCGCCGAGATCGACGTGCTCTGCGCCCTGTCCACCTGCCCGGGCGGCGATCTGTCCCTGGCGATGTGGGGTCCTGACGCCGAGGACCCGCTCAAGGTCTGCCGCCCGTTGGGCGTGGAGATCTATCGGGTCGAGGAGGCGTTGCTGCAGGGTTGGGAATCGCCCAAGCGGGCGGCCTACAACGGCCAGCACGGCCTGACCCTGCCCAAGGCCAGCTGGGAGCAGTGAGTCCGGGCCAGCAATAGAAACGGCGCCCTGGGGCGCCGTTTTGGGTCCGCGCGAAAGCGCTCAGCGCTTGCGGTTGGAGATCAGCGTACCGACGCCGACGTCGGTGAAGATTTCCAGCAGCACCGCGTTGGGCACCCGGCCATCGATGATGTGGGCGCTCTGCACGCCGCCCTGCACCGCTTCCAGCGCGCAGCGGATCTTCGGCAGCATGCCGCCGTAGATGGTGCCGTCGGCGATCAGCGAATTGACCTGCTCGGTGGACAGCCCGGTGAGCACCTGGCCCTGCTTGTCCATCAGGCCGGCGATGTTGGTCAGCAGCATCAGCTTCTCGGCCTTGAGCGCCTCGGCCACCTTGCCCGCCACCAGGTCGGCGTTGATGTTGTATGCCTGCCCGTCCTCACCGAAGCCGATCGGCGAGATGATCGGGATGAAGGCATCATCCTGCAGCGCCTTCACCACCGCCGGGTTGATCGCCTCGATTTCGCCGACGAAACCGATGTCGAGGAATTCGCCCGGATGCTCCTTGTCCGGCATCTGCATCTTGCGCGCGCGGATCAGCCCGCCATCCTTGCCGGTCAGGCCGACCGCCTGGCCGCCGTAATGGTTGATCAGCATCACGATGTCCTGCTGCACTTCGCCGCCGAGCACCCATTCGACGACTTCCATCGTCTCCTCATCGGTGATGCGCATGCCCTGCACGAAGGTGCCCTGCTTGCCGATCTTCTTCAGCGCGCTGTCGATCTGCGGGCCGCCGCCGTGCACCACCACCGGATTCATACCGACCAGCTTCAGCAGGATGACGTCGCGCGCGAAGCCGTGCTTCAGGCGCTCCTCGGTCATCGCATTGCCGCCGTATTTGACGACGATGGTCTTACCGTGGAACTTGCGGATGTAGGGCAGTGCCTCCGCGAGGATTTCGGCCTTGATCTCGGGAGCGATGGAGGTAGTGGGCATTGCGGTGACGGATGGTGGGGTAGTGACGGAGCAACAAGGGAAAGTGCTTCGATTTTACCGCCAAACCCCGCTGCCGTAGCTGAAAACTGCCGCCCTAGCGGCAACGGCGCATCGTGACGCCGGCGAACTCGGCAGCGGCAGCGGCCAGGCGCGCGCCGCCGGCGGCGTCGACGCCGGGCAAGCGGTAAGCCAAGCGCGTCGAATTCGCCGGGTACTCGCCGATCTGCGCATCGTTCACGCCGGCACCGCGCAATTTCTCCAGATGCGCTTCAGCCAGCTCGGTGCGCGTGAAACGGCCGAGCGAAATCCCCCAGCGCCGCGCCGGATCGTCGCGGATGACGGCACTGTCGGCGAATCCGGCCTCGCGCAGCTGCGCGAGGCGCCGATTGGCATCGGCTTCGCTGCCTTGCGGCGGCAGGAAAACCAGCTGCGACGGCGCCGGCTGCACGACCCGCCGCTGCGGTATGCCGGTGTGCGACAGCCGCGACAGGTGGCGCTCGAAACTGGCCGCCGTCTGCAGGTTGAAGTCGCCAATCTCGATGCAGGCCGCAGAACCGCCAGCCACGGGCAAGGCCGGCGCCGGGCCGGGCGGGGGCGGCGCAACTGACGGCGTAGTTGACGACGCAAGCGCCGGGGGGCGCGCCGCATCGATCAGGGTCACGCGCGCCGGGTTCACCTGCAGCGCCAGCCGCTCGGGTTCGGTGGCGCGGTCGCGCGCCGCCTGCGTCACCAGCAAGACCACCAGATTGACCAGCAATAGCAGAAAGAAGATCAGTTTCATGTCATCTCCGACCGCAGCGCCACGTGCAGGCCGTGCAGCACCAGATTGTCGATTTGTTCAGCAGGTATCGGAAGGTGTGGCGCAATGTAGCGCGCCGCGCCGCCGGACAAAATGCAGCGTGCGTCCGGCAGTTGCGCCAGCGCCTGCGCGATCGCGCCGACTTGCGCATGCAGGCAGCCGCTGATGATCGCGTCGCGGGTATTGTCCGCAAACAGATGGCGCAGCGTGGCGTCATCGACGGCAGGCAATTGCGCGGTGTTCAGGGCGAGCGAGCGCGCCATCGTGCCGAGCCCGGGCAAGATCATGCCGCCGCTGAAGCGGCCAGATGCGTCGAGCGCGTCAATGGTGGTTGCGGTGCCCGCCGTGACGACCAGCAGCGGCTGTGACGGATAGCGATGGCGCGCAGCAATCAGCGACGCGAAGCGGTCGCAGCCGAGCTGCGCAGGATCGCGATACGCGTTGATGACGCCGGCGCACGATGGCTGCGAGCGAAACCATTGCAGCGCCGAGGGTGCCAGTCCGGCGCCGGCGAGGCCGGCTTCGATTTGCGCGGCGATATTTGCGCCGGCGACATTCGACAGCAGCGCGCGGGTCGGCTGGTGCGCTGGCCATTGCGCAGCCAGTTGCGGCAGTTCCGCATGCGTCAGCGCGCCGCTGGCGATCCAGTCGCCGGCAGCGCCGTCATCTTGCGCAAGCGCCCATTTCACGCGCGTGTTGCCGGCGTCGATCAGCAGCAGCATCTCAGCCCCAGACCGGCGCCTTCGCGCGCAGCGATACGTCGCCGGCCGCGATCGCGACCAGCCCTTCGTCTGTCTCGAGCAGCAGGCAACCCTGGCCATCGATGCCGCGCGGTATGCCTTGCCTGAGCAGCCTGCCTTGCTCGACGATCATCACCGGCAGGCCGGCGAACGCATGCCAGCGCTGCCAGCGATCGACGAAGGGCGCGAGGCCTTGCGCATCGAACAGGGCCAGCGCGGCCACCAATGCGTCGGCCAGCGCAGCGAGCAGTTCATTGCGGTCGATGCGATCCCTGCCGTTGCCGAGCGCGGCGACTTCGTTGCCGACGTCCGCGTCGCGCGCCGCATTCGGGTGCACATTCAGTCCTACCCCGATCACGGCCCACAGTGTCATGTCGCCGCCGGCACGCGCCGCGCCGGTCTCGACCAGAATGCCGCCGAGCTTGGCGCCACCCTGCAGCAGGTCATTCGGCCATTTCAGCGTCACATCGTGACCGCGCGCGCGCAGCAGGTCGGTCAGCGCGACGCCGATCGCCAGCGGCAGGCCGGCCAGCCGCGCGACCGCGCCGCCGAACGGCCAGGCGAGCGAGAAGCACAGGCTGTCGCCGGGCGCGGCGAGCCAGCTGCGACCGGCACGGCCGCGGCCGGCGGTCTGTTCTTCGGCGGCACGCAATACGGGCGTGCGCAGCTGGTCGAGGCGCTGCCGCAGATCGGCGTTGGTCGATCCAGTGGACGCAGCCACTTCGATCGCCAGCCCGTTGCGGGTGGCGGCGCACAGTTCGGCGATACGCGCGGCATCAAGGGAAAGGCTCATGCGCGCATTGTATCGGCTGCGGGCCGGTCCGGATGACGGGCATGACAAAGTCCAATACACTGGCTCGCATGTCCGAACTGATCAGCCGCCTGCCATCCGCGACCCGCACCGACCCCCGATCGATCGGCCATGCATCGGCATCGACGCGCGTTGCGCTGGTGTTTTATTTGGTGTTGGTGGCCTACGCGAGCTGCTATCCGTTCTCGGGCTGGCGTGACAACGGCCTTGTGCCCTGGTCTTACCTGGCCGAGACGATGCCGCATTACTGGACAGCATTCGACCTGGTCGTCAACGTGCTCGGTTATGTGCCGCTTGGCGCGCTGGCGGTGCTCGCGATGTATCCGCGCTTGCGCGGCGCGAAGGCCGTGCTGCTGGCCTCGGCGACGGGCGTGCTGCTGGCGGCGCTGCTGGAGTGCCTGCAGAACTATCTGCCGTCGCGAGTGCCGAGTACGCTGGACCTGATCACGAATGGATCCGGCGTGCTGCTAGGCGCGCTGCTCGGCGAGTTTCTGGCGGCGCCGGTACTGGAGCGCAGCTGGCTGCGCTCGCTCAGATCGCACTGGTTCTCGGACCAGGCCAGCCGCGGCCTGATCGTGGTCGCGCTGTGGCCGCTGGCGCAGATCTATCCGCAGCCTTATCTGTTTGGCCACGGCCAGTGGCTGCCGACGCTATCGGAATGGCTGTCGGGCTGGCTCGATGCGCCGATCGATATCGGCAACCTGCTGTGGCGCGACATGGGCATCGACATCGACCGGTTCCTGGTGGCAGAAGTGGTGATTACCGCGCTGGGCATGAGCGGCGCTGTATTGACGCTGCTGTGCCAGACGCGCCGGCATGCGCCGCGCGCGGCATTGGCATTGGCACTTCTGGCAGCGGCGATCGGCGCCAAGGCGCTCGCGCATGCGGTGCTGTTCGCGCCGTCGGATGCATTCAGCTGGCTGACGCCGGCGGCCGCCAGCGGCTTGCTGGTCGGCGCGGTGATGCTGGTCGGGCTGTCGTTCGCGCCCGCGATTGCGCAGCGGCACGCGGCCATCGCCGCGCTGGCGGTCGGCCTGCTGCTGCTTAACGTGCTGCCGTCCAATCCGTATTTTCTGGCCACGCTGCGCGAATGGGTGCAGGGGAAATTCCTGAACTTCAACGGCGCCGCGCAATTCCTGTCGCTGTGCTGGCCCGTGTTTGCGCTGTGGTTCCTGCTGCATCCGGCGCATCGCGAGCAGTAGTATCATGCGAGGCCGGAAAATCTACCCTACTGCGCAGCGATGAGCGACTCCTTCTACCAGCATCATGTTTTCATTTGCACCAATGCACGCGACGATGGCCGCCCTTGCTGTGCCGAGCGCGGCGCGCAGCGTGCGCAGGAACACGCGAAGAAGCGGATGAAGGCGCTCAACCTGAACGGACCGGGCAAGGTGCGCATCAACAAGGCCGGCTGCCTCGACCGTTGCGACGAAGGACCGGTACTCGTCATTTACCCGGAAGCGGTCTGGTATACCTATGTCGACGAGCATGACATCGACGAGATCGTTGACTCGCATCTGGTTAACGGCAAGGTCGTCGAGCGCCTGAAGATCTGACCCGGCCGGAACGACCATGAACGCACAGACGCAGCGCTTCACCCTTGCCGGCCCGGCGGGCCTGATCGAATGCAAGCTCGATCTGCCGCAGGAGAGCGCGCCGCGCGGCATCGCGATCGTCGCGCATCCTCATCCGCTGTACGGCGGCACGATGGACAACAAGGTGGTGCAGACGCTGGTGCGCGCCTTTCTCGCGCTCGGCTATGCGTGCGCGCGCATGAATTTCCGCGGCGTCGGCCAGTCCGAAGGCGTGCATGACGCCGGCGCCGGCGAGACCGATGACATCGCGCTGCTGCGTGAACACATGGTCGCAAGCTATCCGGGCCTGCCGGTGGCGCTGTCAGGTTTTTCATTTGGCACTTTCGTGCTGTCGCAGCTGCAGCAGCGGCTGGCAGAGCAGGGCAGGCCGGCCGAGCGGCTGGTGCTGGTCGGTTGCGCGGCCGGCAAATGGGATCTGGCGCCGGTGCCGGCCGACACGATCCTGATCCACGGCGAGCAGGACGACACGATTCCGCTGTCCGACGTGCTCGACTGGGCCCGTCCTCAAGACCTGCCGGTGATCGTGATTCCGGGTGCGGATCACTTCTTCCACCGCAAGCTGCACCACATCAAGCAGCTGGTGGTCGCCATGTGGCGCCATCAGCCGTAAATCGGCTGCAGTTACCGGAATCAAGCCTCGCGGGGCGGCGCTATAATTCGCGCTGCGTTCCCGCATACCTTCTTTCCCGCTCTCAATGAAAAAGTTCCTGGCCGCCTGCGCCGCGTTGTTCCTGTTTGCCACTGCTTCTGCCCAGTCCCTGCCGCCGCCCGAGATCGCTGCCCGCTCCTGGCTGGTGATGGATGCGACCAGCGGGCAGGTGCTCGCCGCACAGGATCCGGACATGCGCGTGGAGCCGGCATCGCTGACCAAGATCATGACTGCCTACATTGCGTTCGCTGCGGTCCGCGACAAGCGGCTCGACCTGAACCAGCTGGTGAATGTGTCCGTCAATGCATGGAAAGTCGACGGCGACAGCTCGAAGATGTTCATCGAGCCGTCGATGCCGGTGCGGGTACAGGACCTGCTGTACGGGCTGATCGTCCAGTCGGGCAATGACGCTGCAGTGACGCTGGCCGAAGCGGTCGCCGGCACCGAGGGCGCATTCGCGGACCTGATGAACCGCGAAGCGCAGCGCATGGGCATGAAGAACACGCGCTATGCGAACCCGCACGGGCTGCCGCATCCGAACAATTATTCGACCGCGCGCGACCTGTCCATCCTCGCCACCCGCCTGATCGCGGATTTCCCTGATCTGTACAAGATCTACTCAACCAAGAGCTTCACGTACAACAAGATCACGCAGCCGAACCGCAACCGCCTGCTGTGGCTGGATCCGACCGTCGACGGCATGAAGACCGGTCATACGCAAGCCGCCGGCTACTGCCTGATCGCAACCGGCAAGCGTCCGAACGGCCCGCAGGGCGAGCGGCGTGTGCTGTCGGTGGTGCTTGGCACTGAATCGGATGCGGTACGCGCGCAGGAGAGCCAGAAGCTGCTGAACTGGGCCTTCCTGAATTTCGATACCTACAAGGTCTATTCGAAGGGACAACCGGTGCTGACGCCAACCATCTGGAAGGGCTCGCTAAATGCGGTGAAGCTCGGCTTCAACCGCGACGTATACGTGACCCTGCCGCGCGGCGCGAACCTGAAGATCAAGCCGGTCGTCGAACGCAACGACCCGCTGGTCGCGCCGATCAACCAGTACGCGCCGGTCGGCACGCTGAAGCTGATGGCCGGCGACAAGGTGGTCAACACGCTGCCGCTGCTCGCACTTGAGCAGGTGAACCAGGCAACGATCATCGGCCGCACCTACGACTCGGTGCGCCTGCTGTTCCCGCACTGATGAAAGGAGTGGCGATGCCCGTTCCCGCCGACAGCCTGATCGAATACCCGAGCGACTTCCCGATCAAGATCATGGGCGCGATGCAGGAGGCTTTTGCGCAGACCATGGTCGAGCTGGTGCAAAAGCATGACCCGGAATTCCACTCGGGGAAAATGGAAATGCGTCCTTCGTCGAAAGGCAACTACCTGTCGCTGACCGTCACCGTACGCGCGACCAGCCGCGAACAGCTCGACAACCTGTATCGCGAGCTGTCCTCGCACGCGATGGTCAAGGTGGTGCTGTAAGCCGCATGCGCGAATTACTGATCGTCCGGCGCGGCATCGAGCCTTACGAGCAGACCTTCGCCGACATGCGCGCATTCACCGACGTGCGCAGCGCCGGCACGCCTGACCAGCTGTGGCTGGTCGAGCATCCTCCCGTGTATACCCTGGGCCTTGCCGCCGATCCGGCCCATGTGCTGGACGCGCACGGCATTCCGGTGGTGCAGACTGATCGTGGCGGCGAAGTCACTTACCATGGCCCCGGACAGGCGGTGATCTACCTGCTGTTCGACCTGCGCCGCGAAGGCCGCAAGCTGCTGCCACGCGAATTCGTGCATGCTATCGAGCAGGCGGTGTTGGACACCCTCGCGGCGTATAATCTGCAGGGCGAGCGCAAGGCCGGTGCGCCCGGCATTTATATTGCCGAAGGCGCAATGCGCGGCGCGAAGATTGCCGCGCTGGGCCTGAAGATACGCGGCAGTGGCTGCACCTATCACGGCGTGTCGCTGAACGTGGCGATGGACCTGCAGCCGTTCTCGTGGATCAATCCTTGCGGCTACGCGGGCATGGCGACGGTCGACATGAAAACGCTGGGCGTCGCGGCGACGCTGCACGAGGTGCAGCAGACGCTGGCCCACCATCTGCAAAAACAACTGAATTCCTGAGCATGGCTTCCGACGATACCGCTGCACCTGCCTACAACCCGAGCGACAAGCAGAAGGGCGCGGGCAAGACCGCGCGCATTCCGATCAAGATCGTGCCGGCCGAACGCCTGCCGAAGCCGGACTGGATACGCGTGAAGGCGGCCTCGCCGACCACGCGCTTCTATGAGATCAAGGACATCCTGCGCGAGAACAAGCTGGTAACCGTGTGCGAGGAAGCCTCGTGCCCGAACATTGGCGAATGTTTCGGCAAGGGCACCGCGACCTTCATGATCATGGGTGACAAGTGCACGCGTCGCTGCCCGTTCTGCGACGTCGGCCATGGCCGTCCCGATCCGCTGGACGTCAACGAGCCGGAAAACCTGGCGAAGACGATCGCGGCGCTGAAGCTGTCGTATGTGGTGATCACGTCGGTCGACCGCGACGATCTGCGCGACGGCGGCGCCGGCCATTTCGTCGAATGCATACGCCGCACGCGCGAACTGTCGCCGGCCACGCGCATCGAGATCCTGACGCCGGACTTCCGCGGCCGCATGGATCGCGCGCTCGAGATCCTGAAAGCGGCGCCGCCGGACGTGATGAACCACAACCTAGAGACCGTGCCGCGCCTGTACAGGGAAGCGCGCCCCGGTTCGGACTATGCGTATTCGCTGAGTCTGCTGAAGCGCTTCAAGGAACTGCACCCGGAGACACCCACCAAGTCCGGCCTGATGGTGGGATTGGGCGAGACCGACGAGGAAATCCTTGAGGTCATGCGCGACATGCGCGCACATGATGTCGACATGCTGACCATCGGGCAGTACCTGATGCCCAGCGGCGACCACCTGCCGGTGCGGCGCTATGTGCACCCGGACACCTTCAGGATGTTCGAAGAGGAAGCGAAGAAAATGGGCTTCGTGCACGCAGCCGTCGGCGCGATGGTGCGCAGCTCGTATCACGCAGACCAGCAGGCGCATCAGGCGGGCGTGGCCTGACGACGTGAACAGGGGCGGTCACGCCCCGCTACTCGCAGTGGTATCTGCAAGCAATTACGACGATCTGGTCTTTTTCGATCGCATAAACCAGCCGGTGCGTATCATCGATGCGCCTGGACCAGAAGCCCGAGAGATTCTCCCGCAGGGGCTCCGGCTTGCCGATGCCGTGCTCCGGATCTCGCATCGCTTTCTTCACAAGCTGGTTGATGCGCCTGCGCGTTTTCCTGTCCTGACTCTGCCAATAGACATAGTCGTCCCACGCAGCGCTGGTCCAGAACAGCTTATTCCGCATCGTTCAGTGTTCTGGATTTGACCTGCCCCTTGCGATACTGGGCAATGGATTTTTCCAGATGCCTGACATTGGCCGGCGCCTTCATCAGGTGCAGCGTTTCCATCAGGCTGTTGAAAGTATCAAGCGACATCATCACCGCATCGGGCGCATCACGACGCGTAATGACGGTGAAATCTGCATCGTCGACCACCTGATCGACCACCTGCTTCAACTGATTCCGGGCATCTGAAAAACTGATGACTCGCATGGCACTCTCCACTTGTACAACCAACAGCACAAGTCCAGGCAACATCATCCGATTCCGCAAGCCGCAAAAACACAAAAACACAAAAACCACCCGCAGGTGGTTTCAGGCTACTTTTGCGGGCTGTTTTTTGCATGAATCATTCGCACAGATGATTCACCGCCCATACATCCTTTCATCGAACACGACTCGTCCTCGGGCCACTACAAAGCGACAAGGCCAGAAAATCCGATTATCGCCCGACAAGAAGCGATGCTCGGCGACTGTCGGTCGGGGGAGGCTTCATGAAGGGCGTTTCGGGTGGCATTTCAAGTGGCAACAAACGTGGTCGGAGTCCCTCAGCTGACGAGCTGCCATCGGCAAAAAGGCAAAAGTTCAGTGACGATACCATGATGAAAACGGCGGACAGTCTTGCAGAGTTTGCCAACACGGCTCCTGCCGACGCAAATCCCGAGTGCCGGCATGCGATGGAGCAGATCCAGGCCTCGCTATACAAGGATTCGAACTCGCTGGACTTGTCCGGTTTTTCGGCGGCGACGCTGGACGGTCTGGCCTACCTGATACCTGAAACGGCGCTGGCCAGCGTGACGCATCTGACACTGCCTGCGAATCTCGATACGCTGCCCGCACTGTGCGAACGGATGAAGAACCTGCAGCGATTGGTGCTGCAGGGCTTTCTCGGCGCCCGGCTGGATTTGCTGAAATGGCCCCGGCTTCAGCAGCTATCGGGCTCGGTGTCAGCGAACACGGAGGAAATCCATGTGCCCGGAAATGTCAATCTCGCGCTGACCTCGCAACGAATCACGAAGCTTCGATGCTTCCGTCACTTCGACGACGGCAAGGTCCGTCGGCACGCGCTCCCGGGACATTCGTACCACAAGGTTTTGCCGGGCCGCGTGTTGCCTGACCTTACCTCACTGAACTACGCCACCCATTTTGCCGGAACGACCGCACATATCGAATGTCGGCACATCGCCAGCTACGTGCTACCGCATCTGGAGGCCAAGGATATTCCGCAAACGCAGGACAACGGCTATGTCGGGATCTCGTCGGTGGACGACGTGCGGCAGAAAATCACGATCGAATACGATGCGCGCTTTTATAACGACCTGAAGTCGAGCCGGGCCTATCACGGCGTCAGCGATTCACAATTCGGCCTGTGGGCAACGCAGCAGATGGAGGCACTGAAGGAGGCTGCGAAAACAGGGCCTTCGCCAGAGAACCAGCCTTTGTCCAAGGCGTATTACGCGACCACCTCAAATCATGCGATGTGCCTCGTATTCCGCTACAAGCCGGACAAGGATGAGCAATTTGTTGAAATCCTGATGGACACCAACCTGACGCTGACGCACAAACGCCATACCGACAATGAACTGAACAACCTGGGCGCCGGCGCCAGGCAATGGCGATTTTCCAGCCTGCTGGATCCGCAATTAATGATGCTTTATTTTTTCGACCCTTCCACGCCCGCGTTGATGTTCGTCGACCCCAGTCCACGCGCCGATGGCGAGCCACCAGAAGTCAACCTTCAATTTGCCGACGAAGGGATTGAAAATTTTTCTTATCTCGTCATGTTGTTCGGCCTGACTGAAGTCGTGAAAGACTTGCGCACTGAGCTGGCAATACGTTACGTGAATGAAACTGCGAATGCTGCATCAATCTACAACGCACTTCAGGCCCCACGCTGCATGGGTGACTCGTACGGCCTTGCAGCCGCTGTCATCCTCGGATATGCCGATACGGTCAGAGGGCAGATGGATTGCATCCGGGATTTTTTGGCCTGGTATAAAACGATCGACCGCAGCAATCCCGCAAATCAGCTACAGGATAAATTTCAACTGCGATTGATCTGCCCGTCAGGGACGCTGGCGCAGATGTATGCGCATACCGCACCCGAGCATTGCGCCGCTTTTCGGGTACTGTGTGACAGTCTCCTTGAGCTGTATAACGATGAGCTGATTTCCAGTGAAACCTGCTTTTCCCTGCTTGGCGGCGCTTACAACGGAAGAGGCCTTGTCGAGATCGTGCTACTGAGGCATGACCCGGAAACCTTGCGCATCACCGGCAAGCTGCTGACGGCCTTGCTGGAACGTGGCGCACTGACACTTGGCCAGTGCTGCCAGATTCTGGACAGCTCGGTGGCCAAGTCGGGCGCTGAAGCCATACCGCTGGCGTGGAAAGTGTTAAACGACTGCACTCCGGAAGTGTTCGATGCTTACGGGGCGCTTCTGCATGATTTAGGTGCCACCGAAATGAACAAGGCACTCGACTGGATGTATGGCCTGCTGAATGACGTGACGGAGCCCGGCCCTCACATTGAAAAACGGCTGGCCGATGAACTGTTATTGCCACTGCTGGTCGGCCCGTATGGGGATGCGAAAACCATACTCCCGACCATTAAGTCGCGGGGGACGGAATTGCTCGCGAACCGGGTGCTCGCCTTGCTGGAAAAATCAAAAGGCTGAAAAACAAAAACCACCCGCAGGTGGTTTTCTTGCTGCATCACTACGACGGACTCAGGCGGCCAGCGCCTTCTCGATCAGCTGCTGCAGCGACGCGAATTCGGGAATGCCGACATAGCGCTTGAGGATGTTGCCTTCCTTGTCGATCACGAAGGTGGTCGGCGTCAGCTGCACGTCACCGAAGGCCTTCGCATTCGCGCCGTCGGTATCCAGTGCGACCTTGAACGGCAGCTGGCGGGTTTCGGTGTAGTTCTGCACGTAATTCGCCGGATCGTAGCTCATCGCGACAGCGACGAATTCCAGACCCTGCCCGCGGTACTTGTTGTAGGTCTCGACCATTTGCGGCATTTCGGCAATGCAGGTGCTGCAGCTGGTTGCCCAGAAATTCACCAGCACCACCTTGCCGCGCAACGATTCGGTGGTGATCTGCTCGCCGCTCAGGGTCTTGAAGGTAGCCGACGGTGCCGCTTCTTTTTTCAGCAGCGACAGTCCGAAGAACAGCGCGACGCCGAGAAGGGCCACGATGGCCATGGTCTGGATGATGGTCAGGCCGCCGAGGCGACGGGGAAAATGCTTGGACATGGCTGTTTCTGATTAAGCTGGGACAATCCGACATTATAGGCCAGCGTCAGGCGCCGGCCGGAAACGCCGGGCATGACGCTGGCGACGCGGCGCTTATTTCGCGCCGGCGGCCGGTTCTTCCTGTGCCGGCTGCACCCGGTTTTCCTTCAGGTCCTCATCGCTGATGTACTCGAACAGCTTCACGACCTTCTTGATATTACCCGCCGCATTCCGTGTTACCTCGGCGCCGAGACGGGCTTCACGCTGTGTGACGCGACCCATCAGGTAGACAACGCCGCGGTCGGTGTGAACCTTGAAGGCGCTGAGGTACAAGTCCTTGGTGTCAATGATCGCGGCCTTGACCTTGCTAGTGATGACCAGGTCACCGGAGCGCACGCTGACAGTCGATACCGGCGCGACCACCAGGTCGTTCTCGATGCGCTTGATGCCCGGCAGCGTCGCAATCTGCTGCTCGACTTCCGCTTTCATCTTGTCATCCTTGACCTCGCCGGTCAGCAGCACCAGCCGGTTATAGCTGGTGACGGCCACGCGACCGCTGTCGCCGGTGATCTTGGTCGCGCGCGTCTCGCCCTTGATCTCGATCGATTTGTCATCGGCCTGGGTGCCGAGCGTGCGTCGGTCGATGGCCGACATTGAGCCGACTGCCGTTGCGCCAACAACCAGCGGCACGCAGCCCTGCAGGCTGCTGACCAGCGCAGCGCCGAACGCGAGTGCAAGCAAGGGACGACGGATACCGGGTGTGAAAACAGGCTTCATTCGATCTCTCCTCCAAAAAGCGCGACATCGATGCCGTCGCATAGACAATGAATTATCAGCAAATGGGTTTCCCGGATTCGGGCGCTGCGCTCATGCGGCACGCAGAGGTGTACATCGACATCGGTCAGCAATCCAGCCAGCGCGCCGCCGCCCTTGCCGGTCAGCGCGACCACGCGCATGTCGCGCTCGAGCGCGGCGTCGACGGCGGCCAGTACATTGGCGGAATTGCCGGAGCTGCAGATCGCGAGCAGCACATCACCGGCCTGCCCGAGCGCCTGCACCTGTTTCGAAAAGATTTCGCTGAAGCCGTAGTCGTTGCCGATCGCGGTCAGCACCGACGCGTCGCTCGCCAGCGCAATCGCCGGCAGCGGCAGCCGTTCTCGCTCGAAGCGACCGATGAGCTCGGCGGCGAAACGCTGGCAGTCAGCGGCCGAGCCGCCATTGCCGCACGCTAGGATGCGGTTGCCGTTGGACAGTGCCGTAAACATCAGTTCGACCGCTTCTGCCACCGGTTGAGCCAATACCGCCGCCGCCTGTATTTTCAGCTCGGCGCTTTCATGGAATTGTTCGACAATCCGTTGCTTGTTCATCCGGCCGATTATAAGGCCAGCATTCTTTCCTGGTTGTTACGAATCGCTACTCAGGCACTCAGCACGTGGCGCAGCCAGCGCAGCGACTCGCCTTCGATGCAGATCGCGTCGAAACGGCAGGCGGGCAGCTTCGCATAGCGCAACAGGTAATATTCGGCGCTGCGCCATAGTCGCGCGCGCTTGGCTGCGTCGATGCTGGCCGCCGCGCCGCCGAACCGATCACTGCGGCGCTGCCGGACCTCGACGAACACCAGCGTTGCGCCATCGCGCATCACCAGATCGATTTCGCCGCGACGGCTGCGGGCGTTGCGCTCGATCAAAACCAGGCCTTCGCGCAGCAGGTAATCCAGCGCGCGGTCTTCGGCCAGTCGCCCGGCCTCGGTCGTATTGCGCGTCATAGGTACACGACGCCGTTTTGTACAATAGCGACATCATTCGCCATACATCCTCCATGGACCCGTCCGCCACTTCCGATTTCCCCGCCCTGCTTGCCGGGCTGTCCCATGAACTGGATCGGCAGAGTTTTCCTGCCGGCGCATTGTATGTGGTGGCGACGCCGATAGGAAACCTCGCCGACATCAGCGTGCGCGCACTGAAAGTGCTTGCCATAGCCGATGCCGTCGCCTGCGAAGACACGCGCAATACCGGTCAGCTGATGTCTCGCTACGGACTGTCAAAGCCACTAATGGCCGCTCATCAACATAATGAGCGGGAAGTCGCACAGAAGATCATCGACAGGCTGCGTAACGGCGAGCGCATTGCGCTGGTATCGGATGCAGGAACGCCGGCGGTGTCGGACCCCGGCGCGCGCATCGTCGACGCGGTGCGGGATGCAGACCTGCCGGTGATACCGATTGCCGGCGCGTCGGCGGCCATCGCCGCACTGTCGGCCGGCGGGCTGCTGAACGATCAGTTTCACTTCGTCGGATTCCTGCCGGCGAAGGACAAGCAGCGCGATGCCGCACTGGAGTCGCTCACCGGCTCAGAAGCAACGCTGGTGTTTTACGAAGCGCCGCACCGCATCATCGACACGCTGGATGCGCTGTTGCGCGCTTTCGGTCCGCGCCGGCGCGTGGTGATTGCGCGCGAGCTGTCGAAACTGTTCGAACAGCTTCATCGCTGCACACTCTCTGAAGCCGGTGACTGGCTGAAAGCCGATGCGAATCGTCAGCGTGGCGAGTTCGTGCTGCTGGTCGAAGGCTCGACCGAGGCGACCGATGAAACGGCGGAGGCAAAACGGCTGCTGACCATCCTGCTGCAGGCGTGTCCGGTCAGTCAGGCGGCCGCGCTGGCCGCGAAGATCACTGGCATGAAAAAGAACGCGCTGTATTCGATCGCGCTCGAACTGTCAGAGGGATCAGGGCAGTCATGAACCTCGGGGGCGGCGCCGCGCTAGCGCTGCACCACGGTCGTCCGGATCTGCGATGCGCCCTGCAGGCGGCGTGCGGCGTCGTCTGCCAGTTCGCGGCTGGCAAAGGGCCCGCTGTGCAGGCGATACAAGCCCTGGTTCTGCACCACCGTCGGCGGCGGCAGTTGGGCAGGCCAGCCCGCCAGCAGCCGCTCGCGCATCGCCAGCGCATTGCTCTCTTGCGCGTAGGCGCCGAACTGCAGGTAGAAACCCGACGCCGCGGATACTGCTTCGGATGTCGCCACCGGCAGCACGCGTGCCAGCGCATCGTCGTTGCCGGCCATCGCGCCCTGCAATTCCTGACGCGTCTTTTGCTTCGCCGCCTGCAGTCGCGCGATGTCATCGGGCAGCAGGCGCTCGACTTCGAGCTCGGCGCTGCCGCCGCGCAGGTAATCGAGCTTCAATGCCGCTGTGTACGACAAATCAATGATGCGCGACGAATGGAAGGGACCGCGGTCGTTCACCCTGACGATCACCTGCCGGCCGTTGCGCAGGTTGGTCACGCGCACATAGGACGGTATGGGCAGCGTCGGATGTGCAGCGGTCATCTTGAACATGTCGTAGGTCTCGCCCGACGCGGTTTTCTGGCCATGGAATTTCTTGCCATACCAGCTGCCGATGCCGCGCTGCACGTAGGGCCGGCCATCTGTGATCGGCACATAAGTCTGCTCGAACACGGTGTAGGGCTTGCTCGGCCCTTTCAGCAAAGGCTCGATTTTCGGCTCCGCGTCGGGCGTGTCGATCAGCCCTTCGGGAATGACGTCGCCCGGACCGTCGTCCTTGTAGTAGGCACCGGGCTTCTTGGCCGGCTGCGCTGGCGCGCTGGCGACCGGTGGCACAGGCCGCTCGTCGCGCACCGACAAGTCGACGGTACTGCACGCCGACAAAACCAGCGCCGCCACGAGCGCCGTACTCAGGACGAAAGTCGATGGCCTGCGCCGCGCAGTCATGTCAGGTCTGCACCAGCTTGCGATGGCGCTGTATGCTCATCAGCGTGCCGACGGCCAGCGACAAGGTGACAAAGGCGGTGCCGCCATAGCTGATGAACGGCAGTGGCACGCCAACCACAGGCAGGATGCCGCTGACCATCCCCATGTTGACGAACGCATAAACGAACAGCGACAGAGTGATCGCGCCGGCCAACAGGCGCGAAAACAGCGTCGGTGCATTCGCGGCGATCAGCAGGCCACGACCGATCAGCATCAGGTAGAGCACCAGCAGCACGCTGTTACCCAGCAGGCCGAACTCTTCGGAGTACACCGCGAAGATAAAGTCGGTGGTGCGCTCGGGAATGAATTCAAGGTGGGATTGCGATCCGTTCAGCCAGCCCTTGCCGATCAGGCCGCCGGAGCCGATGGCGATGGTCGACTGGATGATGTGGAAGCCCTTGCCGAGCGGATCGGAGCTGGGATCGATCAGCGTCATCACGCGGGCGCGCTGGTAGTCGTGCAACATGGACCAGACCAGCGGCAGGCTCGCAAGACCTGCGACGATCATGCCGATGATCAGTCGCCAGGACAGGCCGGCCAGGAAGATCACGAAGAAACCGGACGACAAAACCAGCATCGAGGTCCCGAGGTCAGGCTGACGCAGAATCAGGGCCACGGGCACAAGTGTCAGCACACCCGCGATCACGAAATCGCGCCAGCGGATCATGCCCTCGCGCTTCTGGAAGTACCACGCCAGCATCAGCGGCAGCGCGAGCTTCAGGATCTCGGACGGCTGGATGATCACGCCGATATTAAGCCAGCGGCGCGCACCATTTTTTACCAGGCCGAACAGCGCAACCGCGATCAGCAGTGTGATCCCGATCAGATAGATCGGCAACGCGAAACGCATCAGCTTCTGCGGCGGCACCATCGCTGCCACCCACATCACCATGATGCCGACCGAGATATTCCGCAGATGGCCCTCGAATCGTCCGGGGTAATCCATGCCGGCCGACGACACCGCGAGGCAGCCGAGCACCAGGATCAGGCCGACGATGATAGCCAGCGAGCGATCGAAGATGAACAATCGCCGCTTCAGCGATTCGATGATCATGCCGCGCGCGCCATCGGTATAGAACACCATTATTTCGCTTTCCTTTCGTCTGGCGACGTGGCAGGACGCGTCCCTGCCGGCTTGCTCGCCGGCGCTGCCGCCGGAGCCGGTGTCGCCGGTGCGGGGGCCGGCTTGTTCTGTGGCGTGGGTTCGGGCTTGTTCGCTTCCGGCTTATTCGCTTCGGGCGCTTCGGCGTCGCCATCGACCTTCGCTACCGGCTCGTTCGGGCGCTTGCCCAACAGGTAGTAATCGATGGCCAGTCGCGCAATCGGCGCTGCTGCGGCCGCACCGAATCCGGCGTTCTCGACGATCACCGCCAGCGCGATCTTCGGCTTGTCAGCCGGCGCAAACGCGATGTACAGCGAGTGGTCGCGCAGCCGCTCGGCAATCTTGCTCGCGTCATACTTGACGGTGCGACTCATCGCCGCCGCCTGCGCGGTGCCGGTCTTGCCGCCCGACGTGTAAGACGCATTCGCGAACGAACGTGCCGATGTGCCTTCCCTCGTCACGCCGATCATCGCGTTCTTCACGACCTCGATATTGTCTGGCTTTAACGGAATGCGATAGCTTTCTTTCGGCACGGTCAGCTTGCGCACCCTGGTCGATGCATCCTCGACCGACTTCACCAGGTGAGGCTTCATCACCACGCCGTTGTTCGCAAGGTTGGAGACCGCGTGCGCCAGCTGCATTGGCGTGAACGAGTTATAGCCCTGGCCGATACCGACCGAAATCGTTTCGCCCGCATACCATTTCTGCAGCTCCGGCCGCTTGAAGGTCTTCTTCTTCCATTCCACCGAAGGCAGCACGCCGCGACGCTCGTTCTCGAGATCGATGCCGGTCAGCTGACCGAAGCCGAACGGCTTCATGAAATCATGGATCGCGTCAATGCCGAGATCGTTCGCGAGATTGTAGTAGTAGGTATTGCAGGACTGAACGATCGAACGATACATGTCGACCCGGCCATGCCCGCCCTCTTTGTCGTCGCGGAACTTGTTGTTGCCGAACCAGAAGTAGCCAGGGTCCGAGATCGCCATCTCCGGCGTGCGCTTGCCCAGCTCGAGCGAGGCCAGCGCCATGTAAGGCTTGAAGGTCGAACCCGGCGGGTAGGAACCGATCAGGGGGCGGTTCAGCAGCGGCTTGTCGAGCGAGGTATTCAGTTCTTCCCAGCTTTTCGAATCGATGCCTTCGACGAACAGGTTGGGATCGAAGGTCGGCATCGATACATAGGCCAGCACGTCGCCGGTCTCGGGCTCGATGGCCACCAGCGCGCCGCGGCGGTCGCCGAAGGCTTTCTCGACGATCTTCTGCAACTCAATATCGACCGACAAGATCAGGTTGTTACCCGGCGTCGATGAATGACGCGACAGCGTGCGGTTCGCACGGCCGCCGGCCGAGACTTCGATCTCGTCATAGCCGGTAATGCCGTGCAATTCGCGCTCGTAGCTCTTCTCGATGCCTTCCTTGCCGATGTACTCGGTGCCGCGGTAATTCGCAGCGTCGTCGCTTTCATCGAGCCGCTCGGCCTCGCGCTTGTTCACGCGACCGATGTAACCGATCATGTGCGACGCGGTCTGGCCCAGCGGATACTGGCGGAACAGGCGGGCCTGGATATCGACACCGGCAAAACGATAGCGCTGCGCGGCAAAGCGCGCGACTTCTTCGTCGCTCAGGCGGGTGCGGATCGGCAGGCTCTCGAAGGATTTCGACTCTTCCATCTGCCGGCGGAAGCGCTTACGGTCGCGCGGCTGGATGTCGACGATCTTCGCCAGCTCGTCGATCACGGCATCCAGCGGCCGGTCTATCTTGGACGGTGTAATTTCCAGCGTATAGGCGGAGTAGTTGCGCGCAAGGATGACACCATTGCGGTCGACGATCAGCCCGCGGTTCGGCACCGCCGGCACCACCGAGATGCGGTTGCTTTCGGCGCGCTCGTGGTACTCACTGTAGCGAACCGCCTGCAGCCACACGAAGCGCAGCAGCAAGAGGCCAAAGCAGACGAGGACCACCAGGCCCGCGACCGACAGGCGCAGCCGGAACAGCTGTATCTCGCGTTCAGTGTCTTTTATTTCGGTCACGTAGTGGGCTCATTGCATGCCGGCAGCCGCGCCGGCGACAGCTCAAATCGGGCGCGTATCGTCACGATCGACCGCACGTCGCTGCGGCGCCAGCAGCAGCCAGCAGATCAGCGGCCAGATCGCGGTGGCGGCGAAACTCTGTGCAAAATAGATCCATCCCGGCGTCTTGCCGCTGACGGCCAGCTGCACCAGCGCCTGCACCACCTGCATCACCAGCAGCAGCGGCATCACGTGCAGCGCCTGCACCGTCGGGCGGAACCACAGTACGCGACGGTGGATGGTGATCGCGAAGTAGGAAAGCAGCGTGTACGCCAGCGCGTTTTCTCCCAGCAGCGATGCGCTGTGCACGTCCATCACCAGCCCCATCAGGAATGCAATGCCGATGCCCACCTTGCGCGGCTGGTAGATGCTCCAGAACACCAGCGTTATCGCGACGAAGTCCGGCACCCAGCCCCAGCTGCCCCAGGGGAGCAGGTTCACCAGGAAGGCGGTCACCAGGCTGAATGCGATGAAAGCCGGATTGACCGGCAGCAGGATGTTTTCGCGATCCATCATCACTCGGCAGACTCCTTGCGCGCACGACGGTTAAGCTCGGCATTAGTGCTTTCGTCTTGCGGCGGCAGCAGCGCGTTGTTATCGCCGAGCAGTACCAGCAGCTGCCGGTGGCTGGACACGCCGGCGGTCGGCTTGCACAAGATGCGCGCAAACGCATCAGAGGTCTTGGTGTCGACCGACATTACAGTCGCAACCGCGAGTCCCGGCGGGTAGACGCCGTCGATGCCAGAGGTGGTCAGCACGTCGCCGGCCTGGATGTCGGCATTCGATGCCATGAAGCGCAATTCAAGTTCGCCGGTCTGGCCGCGGCCGTAAGCGACGCTGCGCACGCCGCTGCGCAGCACTTGCACCGGGATCGCGTGCTCCTTGTCAGTCAGCAGCGTGATCTCGGCCGTGAAAGGGAATACGCGCGTGACCTGGCCGACCACGCCGAGATCGTCGATCACGGGCTGGCCCGGCTGGATACCGTGGCGATCGCCGCGGTCGATGATGACCCTGCGCGAGAAAGGATCGCGGGCGTCATACAGAATCTCGCTCATGACCGTCTTCAACTGCACGCGCTGCGACGCGTCGAGCAATTTGCGCAGGTAGACATTCTCGGCCAGGAGCTGCCGGCTCTGCTGCAATTGCTGCGCGTTCAGCACCTGCTGCTCGCGCATGTGGCGATTCTCTTCCTTTAGCGTCGACAGCGACGTGAGGTAATCGGCGCTGGCGAAGAAGCCATCGCGCGGCAACATCGCCACCACCTGCAAAGGATAAAGCGCGACGCCGACAGCCTGCCGGATCGTCGCCAGCGCCTTGATGCGCGCATCGGCCATCAGCAAGGCGACCGCGATCAGCGCGAACAGCAGCATCTTGGCGCGAGCGGACGCGCCTTGCTTGAAGAGAGGTGGCGGACTGTATTCCATCAAACGCGGGTGCCGAGGAATAAGAAGGTGTGCGCGCAAGCGCGCGACGCCGGAGGTGTAGCAAGGAGTGAGAAAGGCCGCTGGCAGTTCACTGTGAGCGGCCTTTCACCCTGTACCGTGATTTACTCGTAGGAGAACAGCGAGCCCAGCTTGTCCATGCGCTCGAGCGCCATGCCGGAGCCGCGCACCACGCAGGTCAGCGGATCCTCGGCGACGAGCACCGGCAGGCCGGTCTCTTCCATCAGCAGACGGTCGAGGTCGCGCAGCAGCGCACCGCCACCGGTCAGCATCATGCCCTTCTCGGCGATGTCGGCGCCGAGTTCCGGCGGCGTCTGTTCGAGCGCGTTCTTGACGGCCGATACGATGCTGTTGAGCGGATCGGTCAGCGCTTCCAGCACTTCGTTGCTGGAGATCGTGAACGAACGCGGAATGCCCTCGGACAGGTTGCGGCCCTTCACTTCCATCTCGCGCACCTCGGTGCCCGGGAAAGCGGAACCGATCTGCTTCTTGATGGTCTCGGCAGTTTGTTCGCCGATCAGCATGCCGTAGTTGCGGCGGATGTAGTTGATGATGGCTTCGTCGAACTTGTCGCCGCCCACGCGCACCGAACCCGAGTACACCATCCCGCCGAGCGAGATCACGCCGACCTCGGTGGTGCCGCCGCCGATGTCGACCACCATCGAGCCGGTTGCCTCGGATACCGGCAGGCCGGCGCCGATCGCCGCGGCCATCGGCTCCTCGATCAGGTAGACCTGGCCGGCGCCCGCGCCGACGGCGCTTTCGCGGATGGCGCGGCGCTCGACCTGGGTCGAGCCGCACGGCACGCAG
>JACCDS011435638.1_pt1 | contig 21851 bp, 19 predicted proteins | sample 7446441 | NCBI WGS metagenome assembly JACCDS01 (sample SAMN15323445, study PRJNA562643) | freshwater metagenome | isolation source: river surface water | place: USA:Blue River Watershed | collected 2017-08-17 | reverse complement strand
TGGGAGACATGCCTGTCGATCTCACCGACCTGCTTGTCGGTGAGCTTCTGGATCTCCTTCTCGGCGCGCTCAAGCTCATCCTCGGTGATGCTTCCCTCCTTCTGGAGTTTCTTGCTGCCGTCCATGGCCTCGCGGCGGCAGGCTCGGACCCGCACTCGGGCCTCCTCGGCCAGCTTGTTGACAGTCCGGACAAGATCCCTGCGGCGCTCCTCGGAGAGCTCGGGAATGCGCAGTCGGATCAGCTTCCCGTCGACGGCCGGATTGATGCCCACGTTGCTCTCCTGAATGGCCCGCTCGATGTCCTGGACGGTTCCCGCATCGAACGGCTGGATCACGAGCATCCGCGGTTCGGGGGCCGTGATGAGGGCGAGTTGCTTCAGTTTCATGCTGCTGCCGTAGGCGGTGACGTCGACATTCTCGACGAGTGCGGGGGATGCCTTCCCGGTGCGGATGGCGTTGAACTCATGCATCATGAATTCGACGGCTTTCTCCATGCCGGCCTCGGCATCAAACAGGACTTCTTCTGCGCTCATGGTGGTGTTGGTTATTTGGCGGGTTTGTCGTCGGAGACAAGCGTTCCCACGGTTTCCCCGCGCACGGCGCGCAGGATGTTACCGGGATCGGACATGTCGAACACGATGATCGGCATGGCGTTGTCCATGCAAAGGGAAAAGGCGGTGGAGTCCATCACCTCGAGGCGACGGGTGAGCGCCTCGGTGTAGGTAAGCGTCTCGAAACGCACCGCATCGGGGTTCTTCTTGGGATCGCTGTCGTAGATCCCGTCCACCTTGGTCGCCTTGAGGATGACCTCGGCCCCGATCTCGTTGGCACGGAGGGCGGCGGTGGTGTCGGTGGAAAAGTAGGGATTTCCGGTTCCCGCCACGAAGATGACGATGCGGCCGTTCTCGAGATGGCGGATCGCCTTCCTGACGATGAAGGGCTCGGCCACGTTGTTCATCTGGATCGCCGTCTGGACGCGCGTGGCATGGCCGAGATCCTCAAGCGCGCTCATGAGCGCCATGCCGTTGATGACGGTGGCCAGCATCCCCATGTAGTCCGCGGTGGCACGGTTCATGCCGCGGTGGCTGGCTGCCAGTCCCCGCCAGATATTGCCTCCGCCCACCACGACGGCGACCTCGACCCCCATCTTGGTCACCTCGGCAATGGAGGCGGCCATCCGCTGGACGATCTGCGGGGAGACGCTGTCGCTGCTGCCCTTTTCCTTGAGGGCCTCGCCGCTGATTTTGAGGACGATGCGTTTGTACTTCGGGGTCTGGGATGCAGTCTCGGCCATGGAAATAGATCAAACCGCAGGATCAACGCCGCGCAAAGGCAAATCATGCTCCATCCGTTCCCGGAAAAAGGTTTGAGAAAACCCGGGGGTCATCATGCCCCTGAAAGTCTCAGCGAACATCCCCTGGCAAACGCCGAGGAATGCATTCTTCCCCGCCCCTCGGGTTGGATACATCCGAGAAGAAGCCCCCCCTCTCCGCAAGCCACCAGGATGCCCCTTCGATCGGATCGCAGGATCGTCCCGGGAACTCCCGAAGCACGGCGGGCGAGGATCGCCGAGTGAATCTTCAGACTCAACTCGCCTCCCGATGCGAGAGGAAGGGTCGCAACGGCACCGGGAACCGGTTGCAGGGAACGGATCTTGCACTCGAGCTCACGGGCGGGACGAAGCCAGTCCAGAAGGCATTCCGCACGACCGATCTTGCCCGTCACCGTGGCAAGGGAGTGGTCCTGCGCGAGACGGGGCGCATCACCCAGTGTCAGAAGGCGCAGGGCTTCGCCGAGTGCCTCCGGCGCAAGCAGTGCCAGCCGGTCCGAGAGACTACCCGAGGTTTCGCGGCGGCGCAGGAGGATCCTCCGTTCCAAAATCACATCCCCGGTATCGAGTCCTTCCGCCATGTGCATGATGGTGACACCACTTTCCCGATCCCCGGCGGCAACGGATGACTGGATCGGGGAGGCCCCCCGGTGACGCGGCAGCAGGGAGGCGTGGATGTTGAGGCAGGCGAGGGAGGGTGCCTCCAGAAGCTCCTTGGGAAGAATCCGTCCGTAGGCCATCGTCACCATGACCTCGGGAGCCAATTCCCTCACCCAATCGATCACTCCGGGCTGACGGGGCGACTCGGGCTGGAGTAGCGCAAGTCCCGGGGCAATCTTTAGAAGCTCCTCCTTGATGGCGGGCGCCTTGAGTTCCCTGTGACGACCCGCAGGTCGGTCGGGCTGGGTCAGCACCCCGAGGAGGGAGTGTTCGGCGTACAGATAGCGAAGGGTCGGGATTCCGATGTCGCCGGTTCCGGCAAAGAGGACGCGCAGTTTTCTCATCAAAGGTGGCGGGGACTGCCCATCATCCGGCTCCCTGATGAGCGTGCCAATGAAAGGTCGCCGGCGGATACCTCGCGCTGCCCGAGCGAGGAGGCGCACCCGGTGCAGAGATACTCGAAGACTTCCTTGTCAGGAAGGACCAGAAGGAGCTTTTCCCTCACCGGCATGGCGGCGGCGCATTTGTTGCAGTAAAGGGAGGAGGCCCTTAGATTCTCGAACCTGCTCATCCCGTGAACGCTTGCGGACCGCCTTCCCCGCTCAGGGGAGAGAGGCCGCCCCCGTCTCCTCAAGAAGTCCGGAGATGATCCTGTGAAGAACCTCGAGCGGCGACATCGAGGCATCGATGTCGTGACGACGAACGGAGGAATAATGCGTGAGCATCGGCTTGGACTCCGAATCGTAGGTGCCAAGACGATTACGGATCACCTCCTCGTTGGCGTCATCAAGGCGGTTGTCACGCAGGGCGCGCTTTTTGAGACGAGCCACGAGTTTGTCACGGTCGGGGCACGAGAGATGGAACACCCTGCGCACCTCGATGTGCTGCTCCATCAACACGGCCTGCGCGACATTCCTCGGAATCCCGTCTAGGATCAGGTAATCGCGGGCGGGGTTGAATTTCCCGGATTCGACCGTCTTGCGGATCGATTCATGCCAAAGACGGACGGTCATCTCGTCGGGAACGAGCTGCCCCTTGCTGGAATATTCCAGGAATTCAGCGCCGAGTTGGCTGGAGGGATCTAGCGAGCGGAAGACATCGCCGCAGGCACAGTGGTAGAAGCCGGGTATTTTACCAAGGATCTTTCCCTGCGTTCCCTTGCCGCTTCCGGGCGCCCCGAAAATGAGAATGGTGCGATAGCGTGACATGACTTCCCTCTTTTCTACGGAAACGGCACTTTCACCGCAAGAAGCCATCGCGTGCTTTCCACCCGGATGCCCGGGAAAGTGACCCGCTGCCCAAAATGACCCCCAAGTGACGCCCGTTGACAAGAAAGAGCCGGGGGGAGATATATCACCCCTCACCTTTTCCCCACTCCACCCCAGCAATGCCGGCAAACGACGAATACGTGATCGAGATCCTCAAGGATGTCGGGTTGTTGACCGCGGCACAGGCCGATGATCTCGCGGGAAGGACCGGGGGACTGCACATGGTGGAGACCCTCATCAAGGAGGGAACCGTGAGCGCCGAGGATGTCTACCGCAGCCTGGCGGTGCAGAATGGGATGGACTTCGTCGACCTGGCCCACATGACCCCGTCACCCGGCGTCATTGAAGCCCTCACCCCCGAGATTGCCCGACGCTACAGGACCATTCCTGTCTCCGAGCATGACGGCTCCCTTGTCCTTGCGATCGCCGACCCCATGGATTTCGAGGCATTCGACAGCCTCGGCTTCCTTCTGAAACGTCCCGTCGAATTCGTCTGTGCGGTTCCCTCCCAGATCACCGAAAAACTCGACCGTCTCTACCCACTAGGCCTTGAGGAGCTTGGCAAGGGGGGCGCTGAGATTGAGGTCGAGGAGACGGGTGATGACGACGCACCGATCATCCGACTTGTCTCCAGCCTGCTTGTCGAGGCACAGAACAGCAGGGCCAGCGACATCCACATCGAACCCCTGGAAAAACGCCTCCGTGTACGCCTCCGCATCGACGGCAACCTGCAGGAGATCCAGAGTCCCCCGAAAAAACTCCAGGGAGCGATCATCAGCCGTCTCAAGATCATGACGGGCAACATGAGCATCGCCGAGAAGCGGGTTCCCCAGGACGGCCGCATCCAGATCAAGGTCGGGGAAAAAACCGTCGATCTCCGTGTCTCCACCGTCCCCACCGTTCATGGGGAGAGCGTGGTCATGCGTATCCTGGACAAATCCTCCCTGATGCTGGGACTACCTGAACTCGGCTTCCTCAGCGACGACCAGGCCCTCTTCGAGCGCCTTGTGCAGATGCCCGACGGCATCATTCTGGTCACGGGCCCGACGGGATCCGGAAAAACGACGACCCTCTACGCCTGCCTCAACTACATGAACAAGCCCGACAGGAAGATCATCACTGTCGAGGAGCCGGTCGAGTACCAGATGAGCGGCATCAACCAGGTGCAGGTGAACTCCGAGATCGGCATGACCTTCCCCGCCGCGCTGCGCTCCATGCTTCGTCAGGCACCCAACATCATCATGGTGGGTGAAATTCGTGACAAGGAGACCGCTGAGATCGCGATCAACGCCTCCCTGACGGGCCATCTGGTGCTCTCCACGCTCCATACCAACGACGCGCCTTCGGCCGTCGCCCGTCTTGTCGACATCGGCGTCCAGCCCTTCCTTGTCTCCAGCGCCCTCCGGGCCGTGATGGCCCAGCGTCTTGTGCGCAAGCTCTGCAACAACTGCAAGCAACCCGCGGAACTTAGCGAATACGAGTCGACCGCCCTCAACCTGGATGCGGCCCAGATCGCCAAGGCGACCCCGATGCGGGCCGTCGGCTGCGAAAAGTGCCGTGGCAAAGGATTCCGTGGCCGCATGGGAATTTTCGAGATCTTCGTCGTGGACGACGAGATGCGCCAGATGATCAACCGCAGCGCCACCACCCTCCAACTCCGCCACCGGACTCGCGAACTCGGGATGAGGACCCTGCGCGAGGATGGCATCCGCAAGGTCCTCTCCGGCCTCACCACCGCGGAGGAGGTCATCTCCAGCACCATGGGGGACACCCACTAGCGGAAAGAGAACACCATGAATCCCCATCAGGTCATCGAGATCCTCAAGCGGGCAGGCGTCGTGGCACCGGCAACCGCCGAGGAACTCCTCGTCGAGGCCACCAATTCGGGACGCCCGATCGATGACATTCTCGTGGAGCAGAACATCGTGACGGAGGCATCGCTGACCCAGGCCCTTGCCGCCGAGATGGGAATCGATGCCGTCGACCTCTCGACCTTCGAGCCCACCGCCGGGCTCCTTCACCTTGTTCCCGCGGGCATGGCGAGGCTCCACGGCGTGATTCCCGTGCTTGCCTCCGGAAACGTCCTCACCGTGGCCCTGGCCAATCCGTTGGATACCCAGGCGATCGACGACCTCCGCTTCACGCTGAACCGCGAGATCGTCCAGGTGGTGGCCCCCCGCCACCAGGTCGAGACCCTGATCACCAATCACTACGGCTCCGAGGAGACATCCATGGAGGATGTGCTCGAGCAACTCTCCAAGAGCGAACTGCACGTCATCGAGAACGGGGAGGCCGAACTGGACGCCGCGGCCGTGGCTGCGGAGGCCAACTCCACGCCGATCATCCGCTATGTCGACCTGATCCTCGACCGGGCCGTCCAGGCTCAGGCAAGCGACATCCATTTCGAGCCCTTCGAAAAGGATTTCAAGATCCGTTACCGCGTCGACGGGGCCCTCTACGAGATGGAGCCCCCTCCCCGGCATCTGGCACTTCCGGTGACCTCCCGCATCAAGGTCATGGCCAATCTCAATATCGCCGAACGCCGGATTCCCCAGGATGGGCGCATCCAGCGCCAGATCGGGGAGAAGACCGTCGACCTTCGTGTCTCCACGCTGCCGACCCAGTTCGGCGAGAGCGTGGTGCTCCGCGTGCTCGACAGGAGCGCGGTCAAACTCGACCTGGAAACGCTCAAGATGCCACAGGACATCTACGAGTACATCATCCAGGTCATCGAGAAACCGAACGGCATCTTCATCGTGACCGGCCCGACTGGATCCGGAAAAACGACGACCCTTTACGCCTGCCTCAACAAGATCAACACGATCGACTCCAAACTCCTCACCGCGGAGGATCCCGTGGAATACGAGATCGACGGCATCATGCAGGTCCCGGTCAACGACTCGATCGGCCTCAGTTTCGCGAGGGTTCTGAGGGCATTCCTCCGTCAGGATCCGGACAGGATCATGATCGGGGAAACGCGTGATCTTGAGACCGCCCAGATCGCCATCCAGGCGTCGTTGACCGGCCACCTTGTCTTCACCACGCTTCACACGAACGACTCGACCGGGGCTGTTTCCCGTCTCGTCGACATGGGGGTCGAGCCCTTCATGATCTCGGCCTCGCTCGAGGGGGTGCTGGCCCAGCGACTCGTCAGGAAAATCTGCAGCAAATGCAAATCCGCCTACGAACCCGATGAGGCGGTGCTCTCGCAGCTGGGACTCTCCCCCTATGATGTGGGAGACAAGACCTTCTATTACGGGCGGGGTTGTCCCGAGTGCAATAATACCGGCTACAAGGGTAGAAAAGGGCTTTTCGAGCTGCTCAAGGTGACCGATCCCATCCGGGCGCTCATCAACGAACGCGCCCCCAATGTCGTCATCCGTCAGAAGGCGATGGAGCTCGGCATGACCACGCTCCGCATGGACGGACTGCGATGCATCTTCGACGGAGTGACCACCATCGAGGAAGTCCTCAAGTACACCTGAGGAAGGCTGCGCCCAAGTTAGGCGGCTGTCATCCTGCACGTCTGCATCCCGCTGGAAGGGAACCCAGTCCCCACTTCCCGGGCTTGATCTCCAGAACTTAGGTGCCCGATTGAGCAGGGGCGGTAGCTGCCGGGGCCTCGGGCTTGGGCACTGCCTGGGGAACGGCAACTTCCAAGGAGACGGGTTTTAGCCCGTCCAACTTGGGACGCTTTCCCGAGACGGGTGGAATCCAGAGACTCTGGGCGATGAGATGCTTCTTGATCGGGGCAATCAGGCTGTATCCCCCCTTGTTGTCGGGAGGCATCGGGGTGCCCCACCGGGAGCGGCAGACCACATCCTTGGACAGAATTTTCTCTCCGACGAGTGTATGGTTCATCATCTCCACTGAATCGGGAAGCTTCAGGATGGGTTGCTGGGAAGCCACTGGCGCGACCATCGGGGCGATCACCGAACTTCCCGCAAGGAAGAGTTTCGGAAGCAAGAGGGAAAGAGTCATTTGGAGGTGAATGGTGCCTTAAACAAATAGAAATTCATTCCGAATGACAAGCCTTTCAAGGCACGGGATAAACCGAGGAAAGGCCTACCACTGGCCGAAAAGATCACCTTGAACGGCCTCGCCCGGGGCGGGTTGGCGCGGCGTCTTTGACGCGGAGGCTCTGGGGGCCTTTTTCTTTGGCGGTTCAAAGGTCTGCTTCCACTGCTTCTGAACATCCTTGATCACGGCATTGGCGCGCTTGAAATGCTCCTTGCGGCGATTGACGGCGATTGAGGGAGTCAATCTCAGCACCTTGCGGGCACGCTCCACACGTGCCTCCGTGATCTTTCCACGCAGGCGCCAGTGCCCCCCTTTTGTGGTATAGACGCCGACGACTTTCCCAGCCTCGGCATAGCGACGGAGTTGACGATCGGAGATACCGAGAAGGGATGCCAATTGCTTGAAAGTGGACATGGGGGAGGAGTTTTTTTGAAACCTACGCCCGATCTTCAGCGACCTGCAAGCAAAAGAGGCTTAAACGGTCATGAAGTGTCCGTTTATCAGATGATAAACCAAATCACCCCTTGATCCGGCGAAGCAGATTCTCATCCGCAACCAGCTCCCTGCAGAGCGACTCGATCGCTTTCAACGAAGAAGTGCTCAGGTGGTGTTCCATTCCCTCCACGTCACGCTCCACCTCAGGTTCCGAAACGCCAAGCATCTTCAGAAAATCGGTCAAAATCCGATGTCGCTTCCCGATGGCCTTGGCAATCGCCTCCCCCTCTTGGGTGAGGATAAGCCCACGGTATTTCTCATGCCTCACAAATCCCTCGGCATCCAGGCGCTTCACCATGTTGGTCACACTTGCTTGGGAAATCCCAAGACTTCCAGCAATATCAACGACACGGGCGTACCCCTTGGACTCAATCAAGTCATGGATACGCTCCAAATAATCTTCCACGGCGGAAGATGACCTGTTTCCTGTTTTGATCATTGGCATTGGCAAGAGACTTTGTGGCAAAGCACCTTCCGGGGCATTTCGTGTTTGCATGAAGCTATAGTCTCATATAAATAAATTAGCCAAGGCTAATTTTTATGATTTCTCCGACCAACCCAAGCCTGCCGGAAGTCCACCGATCACTTGATATTCCCAAGCATCCTGGATTCTGGCGAAAGTTGCTCGCTTTCGTCGGTCCGGGCTATCTTGTGGCGGTCGGGTATATGGATCCGGGCAACTGGGCCACCGATCTTGCCGGTGGATCCAAGTACAACTACACCCTCCTCTCGGTCATCCTGCTCTCGAGCATCATGGCGATGTTCCTGCAACGACTCTCCCTCAAACTGGGCATTGTCACGGGCCACGACCTCGCCCAGAGCTGCAGACAACACTACGGCAAGACTGCCGCCATCCCTCTCTGGATTGCGGCGGAAATCGCCATTGCGGCCTGCGATCTGGCCGAGGTGATCGGATCGGCGATCGCTCTCAATCTTCTCTTCCACATCCCCCTCCTGTGGGGTGTGCTGATCACCACCCTTGATGTCCTTCTCCTTCTCCTGCTCCAGCAAAGGGGCTTCCGTTACATCGAGGCACTCGTCATCGTCCTTATCGGCACCATCGCAACCTGCTTTGGCTTGGAACTTCTCATCTCCAGGCCGGACATTCCCGCCGTGCTCTCGGGATTCATCCCCTCGCCCTCGGTCGTCACCGATCCGGGCAAGCTCTTCCTTGCCATCGGCATCCTTGGAGCCACCGTCATGCCGCACAATCTCTACCTGCACTCCTCCATCGTGCAGACCCGCCGCTATCCGCTCGACATCGTCGGCAAGAAGGAGGCGGTCCGTTTCGCCACCATCGACTCCAACATAGCCCTCACGATCGCCCTCGCCATCAATGCCGCCATACTGATCCTCTCCGCGGCGACTTTTCACCGGGCTGGTCGCACCGACATTGCCGAGATTCAGGAAGCCTACCACCTCCTGACCCCGATGCTGGGTGTCGCCGGCGCGAGCACCCTCTTTGCCGTGGCGCTTCTCGCGGCGGGGCAGAATAGCACCCTTACCGGAACCCTCGCAGGCCAGATCGTCATGGAAGGATTCGTGAACATCACGATTCCCGCCTGGGCAAGGCGCCTCCTGACCCGCCTGATCGCCATCATTCCCGCCATCATTGTGATCGCCGTGGCCGGGGAGCAGGCCACCACGCGCCTTCTGCTGCTCAGCCAGGTCATCCTCAGCATGCAACTCAGCTTCGCCGTCATCCCCCTGGTCCAGTTCACCGGCAGCAGGCGGATCATGGGGGAATTCGTGGATCCTCTCTGGGTCAGGTGCGTGGGTTGGATCATCGCCACCGTCATCGTTGCTCTCAATGGCTGGCTTCTGCTTATTCAATTCCGCAACGGGATTTAAGGCAGCGCCGAATCGATTTCACCAGGGCCGCCGTACTGCCAACGAGCATGATCCCGGAACCATCATCTTCCCGATTCCAAGGCCATGAATTCCTCGCATCGGGAGATGGACTACGCCTTGAACGCTGGGCCGGTCGCGTCATCCTGCGCCCTGAGTCGGCTGCACACTGGCCATGGGCCGATAAGGAGTCACTCCCCCCGTGGGAAGGCCGCTACAGCGGCTTCCGCACCACGGGAGGAACATGGGAGTGGAGGAAGCCGCTCCCCGATCCCTGCATCATCCACCACGACTCCCTTTCCTTTCTGATCAAACCGACCGCCTCCAAACACCTTGGGCTTTTTCCCGAACAGGAGGCCAACTGGAGGTGGATCACGGATCGCATCGGCGATGCCATGTCGCGAGAGAAACCTCCCAGGATCTTGAACCTCTTCGGCTACACCGGCGTAGCCACGCTGGCGGCAGCCGCCGCGGGGGCGGCCGTCACCCATGTCGATGCCGCGAGGGCCATGGTGGCGTGGTGCTCTGAAAACGCCCGACTTTCCGGACTCGGCGAGGCCCCGATCCGCTACATCGTCGAGGATGCCATCACCTTCCTGCAGCGCGAAATCCGGCGCGGAAACCGCTACGATGGGATCGTCATGGATCCCCCATCCTTCGGGCGGGGCAAGGGAGGGGAACTCTGGAAACTCTCCGAACACCTTCCCTTCCTCCTTGATACCGCCCAAGAGGTCCTTGCCGACACCCCTCTCTTCCTCCTGCTCAACACCTACAGCGATGCCATCGATGATTTGGCGGAATCGATGATCTCCAAACGCCTCCTACGCCTCGGAGGTTCCTGCGAAACGGTTCCGATGGGGATGACGGGAAGCCTGGACCGGCAGTACCTGCCACTCGGACTTGCCCACCGGTGGGTGGCGGCGTTTTGATGCCTGCTTGCCATCGGATCCTCTTCTGCGATCCTAAAAAAGGATCCATCACCAACCTCCCCACTCCCATGACCGACCATAAACACACCCCTTCGGCAGCAGAAAAACTCGAGAGCAGCCAGGCCCATGCCAAAAAGGCGCTTGAAGCCACGGCCGCCGCGGCCCGCGAAGTCGCCGACGTCGCTAAAAACAATGCCCGATCCGCCTACGCGACCGGACGGGAGGAGCTTCAGGCTGCCGCCAGCGACCTGAAGGACGCCGCACGCTCGACTTACGCCGATCTCTCCAAGACCGCCAAGGCAAAGTACGGCGATCTCTCCCAGCAGGCCCGCGAACGTTACGGCGATGTGGCGGAGCGCGCCGGTGATGCCGTGGGTGAATACCGCGACCAACTTGAGGATCTCGCCGGAAAGGCCGAGGATTATGTCCGGGACAACCCCTTCCGGGCGGTGGGAATCACCTTCGCCGCTGGTCTGGTACTCGGACTCCTCCTGCGCCGCCGCTAGGACATTCCCCGACACACGCCCGGCATCCGATGAATCCGCAGGATCTTTCCGGAGGGATCCCCTCCCGGATCACCGGCCTGACCGCCGGACTCCTGCGCTATCTCCTCTCCCTCGGAGCGCTTGCCGCCGAGGAGGCTCGCTTGCTGATTAAACAGAGCGTTGCCGTCCTCCTGCTGATCGTGGCTATTGTTGTTGTCGCGATCATCTCCTACACGGCGCTTGTCGTCGCCGGGGCGGCCCTGCTCGCCATGAAGCTGGGATGGGGCTGGCCCCTCTCGCTCGCCGCGCTCGGGCTGGTTCATCTGGCGGTTCTCGGCATTCTGCTGAAGATCCTCCGTTCCACGGCTGCCCCGCGTCCCTTTGAAGCCACCACGGCCGAACTCCGCAGGGACATCGACGCCCTGGGAAACTACGCCGACCACTCCCGACGCACGCCATGAGTGATTCCCCCGATCTGACAACACTGCGTCAGGCCGTCCGCGAAAGCCGCCTCGGCATCTCACGCGAGTATGCAGGACTGGTAACCGCACTCGACTTCCGCACACGCTTCACCCAGTCGGTGCGCCGCCATCCCCTCGGATGGATCGGCGGGGCCGCCGCCGCCGGTCTCGTCGCCACGCTCTTCGGGGGACGCGCCTCCCGCAAATCCTCGGCCAAACCCTCGCCCCTCGCCGCACACGGGAACACTTCGGCCGCCCCCACCCCCCTCTCCAAGGCTGGATGGATTGCCGGTGCCCTTGAGCTTGGCAAGCTTCTTTACCCGATCCTCCGTCCGGTGGTGGTGGAGTATGTCAGCAGTGCAGCCCAGGCGAGACTTGCCAAGAGGGGACGTCATTCTTAGTGAAGTGATTCCCTCCTTTTCCAAGCCCTCCCCATGAGCCAGACCTCCTCGAGCGATTCATCCGTCCATGTCGATCCCTACCTGCAGGCAGGAAAGGAAGCGGGCGCCTCGGACATCCACCTGAGTGTTTCGAGCCCCCCGACCTGGCGCCGCTTCGGCCAACTCGAGCCGATGCGTGAAGGGAGCGCACCCCTTACCGCCGATGACACGGAAAAACTCGTCTGGAGTTTTCTTCCCGAGCATCACAAGAAACAGCTTGAGGAACGCGGCGATGTCGACTTCGCCTATTCCACGGAGTTCGGACGTTTCCGTGCCAGCGTCGTCCGGCAGCGCCTGGGCTATGATCTCGTCTTCCGCGTCATCAACAGCACGATCCGGACGCTGGACGAACTGGGAATGCCTCCCCTCCTCAAGAGCCTCACCCAGTACCACAACGGCCTCATCCTGGTGACCGGGGCGATGGGCAGCGGCAAGACCACGACGCTGGCGGCCCTTGTCCAGGAGATCAACCTGACCCGTAACGACCACATCCTCACCCTTGAGGATCCCGTCGAGTACCTGATCCCCTCCGCCGGATGCCAGGTAACCCAGCGCGAGGTTCACCTGCACACCAGTTCGTTTGCGACCGCGCTTCGCGGCGCCCTGCGCGAGGACCCCGATGTCATCATGGTCGGAGAGATGCGTGACCTGGAGACCATCCAGCTTGCCATCTCGGCCTCCGAGACGGGTCACCTTGTCCTCGGAACCCTCCACACCAGCAGCGCGGCCAGGACGCTGGACCGACTTCTCGACGTCTTCCCGATCGAGCAGCGGGACCAGATCCGCACCATGGTCAGCGAGTCGCTCCGCGGCATCATCAGCCAGCAACTCGTCCCAAAGGCCGACGGCAGCGGTCGCGCCATCGCCATGGAGATCCTGACCAACTCGCCCGCCGTCGCGAACGTCATTCGCGAAGCCAAGACCTTCATGCTTCCCGGCATCATCCAGACGGGAAAGAAGGCCGGCATGCAGCTCATGGACGACGCCCTCGCCAATCTCTACCAGCAGGGAACGATCACCGCCGAGGAGGCCATCTACCGGGCCGACAACAAACCCCAGATGAGGGCCCTCTGCGGCGCCTGAGCGGACAACATTTCCAAGGAGCACACAGGATGGCCTACATCGATGCATTTTTTCAGGCGCTGGTGGACTACGGCGCCTCAGATCTCCACCTTGCCGAGGGACAGCCTCCCAAGATCCGAAGGCACGGCGACATTGTCCCGATCCGCGAGGAGGCGCTGACCAAGGACGAAATGGCCTACATGCTCAGCGAGATCTGCACTCCGAAAAACTGGGAGAAATACGAGGCGACGGGGGATCTCGACTTCGCCTACCAGATGAACGAGGAGAGCCGTTTCCGCTGCAACTACCTCAAGCAGGTCTTCGGATACGGCGCCGTCTTCCGAATCATCCCGACCAAGATCGCCACCCTCGAGGACCTGAAAGTGCCGCCGGTCATCAAGGAGTTCGGCCAGATGCGAGGCGGCATCGTGCTGGTGACAGGCCCGACCGGTTCCGGCAAGAGCACCACGCTGGCGGCGCTCATCGACTACATCAATGCCAATTACGGGCGGCACATCGTCACGATTGAGGAACCGATCGAGTTCGTGCACCGCAACAAAAAGAGCATCATCACCCAGCGAGAGGTTCCCGAGCACGCCGTGAGCTTTCCGGCGGGACTGAAGGCGGTGCTCCGCGAGGATGCCGACATCGTGCTAGTCGGGGAGATGCGCGATCTGGAGACCATCCAGCTTGCGCTGACCGCCGCGGAGACGGGTCTCCTCGTTTTCGGAACCCTCCACACCAACAACGCCCGCAAGACCATCGACCGTCTCGTGGATGCCTTCCCCGCCGACCAGCAGGCCCAGGTCCGCACCATGCTGGCAACGTCGCTCCGAGGGGTCGTGGCCCAGCTTCTCTTCAAGAAAGCGGACGGAAGCGGACGCGTCGCCATCAACGAGATCCTCAAGGTGAATCCCGCCGTCTCGGCCATCATCCGAGAGGGAGCGACCCAGAAGCTCCAGGATGTGATCGTTGCCGGAAAGGCCGAGGGGATGCAGTTCATGGATGATGCCATCTGGGAGAAGATGGCAGAGGGGGTCATCACCCCGCACGAGGCCTACATGAAGGCGATCGACAAGAACCGCTTCAAGGCAGTCCTGCCTCCGGAAGAGGCCGATCTGGCGAATTCCTCCGGAGGGTGACCGTGGGAAAGGCACCCCGCCGTTCAGCCACGCCCGGGAAGGCCCCCGCTTCCTGCGGGCGCATCCTTCTGGTGGATGTCAGCAACTCCTTCACCAAGGTTGCCGTGGCCCGCAACGGAATCATCGGAAAGGTGCACAGGATTCCGACCCCGGAACTCACCTCCTCGAGCCTCCGACCGTTCAAGGCCGACCGGGCGGTCATTGCCTCGGTGGTTCCCGTTGCCAGCCGTATCCTTGCCACCTCCCTGACCTGCCCGCCGCTCTGGGTCGATCACCGTGTGCCGGGCGGCGTCGAGGTGCTCTACCCCTCACCCTCCACCATCGGGGCGGATCGACTTGCCAACGCGGCGGCCGCCGTTGCCATGCGCAAACTCCCGGCGATCGTCGTTGATTTCGGCACGGCCGTGACCTTTGACGTCATCGACGCGGAGGGCAGATATTTGGGAGGAATCATTGCGCCGGGCCTTCCCACCGCAGCCAAGGCCCTTCACGAACGGACTGCTCTCCTCCCCCTCACCCGGATCACGGGGATCGATGCCAGCATCGGCAAAAGCACCGGCGAGGCCATCAGGATCGGCCTGTTGCTCGGGGCCGTCGGCTTGGTCCGCGAGGCGGTGACACGCATCAACCGTGAGCACTTTTCGAAGAAACCCCATGTGATCGCCACGGGCGGGGATGCGGAACTCGTCGAGCGCCTTTCTCTCGAACAGGGTGGCAAAAAACTCATCGACCTTGTCGATCCTCTCCTGACCCTCCGGGGTCTCCTGGCGATCGCTCTTCAAGACGGGTAATTTCGCCATGCCCGTCCCCGGGCGCTTGCCGCCCATCATGGGCGCGCGTAAATTGGACAGATGTCCCAGACGCCCTTCGTCCACCTGCATGTGCACAGCCAGTACTCGTTGCTGGACGGTGCCATCCGGATGAAGCACCTGATCAAAAGGGCCAAGGAGATGGAGATGCCCTCCATCGCACTCACCGATCACGGGGTTCTCTACGGGGCGGTCGAGTTTTATCAGGAGGCCGAAAAAGCGGGAATCAAGCCGATCATCGGCTGCGAGGCCTACGTCGCGCCCGGATCGATGCTCGAGAAGAAAACGGCCAACGGGGGCAAGGACGCGGCCCATCACCTGACCCTGCTCGCGGCCGACGACGAGGGGTACCGCAATCTCGTCAAGATCACCTCCGCCGCCCACCTCGAGGGCTTCTACTACAAGCCGCGCGTCGACAGGGAATTCCTCGCCGCCCATGCCAAGGGAATCATCGCCCTGAGCGGATGCCTCAAGGGCGAGGTCAACACCGCCCTGACCGACGGCAAGACCGACCTGGCGCTCGATCATGCCGCCGCCTACCGCGACATCTTCGGCGCGGAGAACTTCTTCATTGAGCTCGCCGACCACGGGATCGAGCAGCAAAGGCGCAACCGCGCGGGACTCATCGACATCGCCGGCAACCTGGGCCTCGGACTGGTCGCCACCAACGACGTCCACTTCCTCGAGCGGGCGCACCACGAGGCGCACGACGTGATGATTTGCATCGGAACGGGATCGATGATCCATGACGAGAAGCGGATGCGCTACGTCCCCGAGCTCTACCTCAAGAGCGGCGAGGAGATGGCCGCCCTCTTCGCCGATCGACCCGACGCCATCAGCAACACGCTGGCCATTGCCGAGCGCTGCCATGCCAAACTGGAATTCGGAAAGTCAAAGTACCCGGACTACACGCCGCCCGAGGGAAAAACCCGCGACGGCTACCTGAAGGAACTCTGCGAGGAGGGGCTGCGCAAACGCTTCGGAGAGAGGGCCGGGAGCGATCCCGAACTGCGCCAACGCCTCGATTTCGAGCTCTCGGTCCTGCTCAAGACCGGCTTCACGAGCTACTTCCTCATCGTCTGGGATTTCATCAACTACGCGAAATCGCGTGGCATTCCCGTCGGTCCGGGCCGCGGATCGGCGGCAGGATCGCTCGTCGCCTACGTGCTCGGCATCACCGACCTCGACCCCCTGCGCTACGGGCTGCTTTTCGAGCGATTCCTCAATCCCGACCGTATCAGCCCCCCCGATATCGACGTCGACTTTTGCCCGAACCGCCGGGGAGAGGTCATCGAGTATGTCCGGGAAAAATACGGGGAGCGCGCCGTTTCCCAGATCATCACGTTCGGAACGCTCGGCGCGAAGAGCGTCGTCCGCGACGTGGGCCGCGTGCTTGGCTGGAGCTATGGCGACGCCGACCGCATCGCCAAGATGATCCCCAACGAGCTCAACATCACGCTCAACGGGAAGACCGACAAGGAGGGGAAGCACGAACCCGGGGCCATCGAGAAAAATCCCGAGCTGAAGAAAGCCGTCGAGGAAGAACCCTCCACGGCCCAACTCTGGGGCTACGCCTCGCTGCTTGAGGGACTCTCCCGCAACAGCGGCGTCCATGCCGCAGGTGTCGTGATCGGGGACCGGGACCTCTCGGAGTACATCCCCCTCGCCCGCGCCAACGACGGCAGCATCGTGACCCAGTACGCGATGGGGCCCCTGACCGACCTGGGACTGCTCAAGATGGACTTCCTTGGGTTGAAGAACCTGACAGTCATCGATGATGCCTCAAAGCTCATCCGCAGGCATGCGCCGGACTTCGACATCGCGCGCATCCCGATGCACGACAAGGCCTCCTTCGACCTTCTCAATAGGGGCGAGACCATCGGCATCTTCCAGCTTGAGTCGGGCGGCATGACCGCGACCGCGAAGCGCTTCCAGATCAGCCGCTTCGAGGACATCATCGCCCTCATCGCCCTCTACCGTCCCGGGCCGATGCAATTTATCGACGACTACATCGAGCGCAAGCGCGGCACCAAGAAGATCGAATACGCCCACCCGCTGCTCGAGAAGATCTGTTCCGAGACCTACGGCATCATCGTTTACCAGGAGCAGGTGCAGCAGGCTGCCAGCGCGCTAGCCGGTTACACGCTGGGACAGGCCGACCTTCTACGCCGCGCGATGGGCAAGAAGGACATGGAGAAAATGAAAAAGGAGCGCGAGGTCTTCGTCGAGGGGTGTGCCAAGGTCAACCAGATCCCCGCCAAGCAGGCCAACGCCATCTTTGACTTCCTTGAGAAATTCGCGCAATACGGCTTCAACAAGAGCCACAGCGCGGCCTACGGCCTCGTCTCCTACCAGACGGCCTACCTCAAGGCGAACCACCCTGTCGAATTCATGGCGGGACTCCTCGGCAACGAGGTCAACAATACCGACAAGATCGCCACCTTTGTCGGCGAGTGCGGACGGATGGGCATCACCATCCTCCCGCCCGACATCAACCGGAGCGCCCTCACCTTCCTCCCCGAGGAACTCCCTGGAGGCCGTGCGATCCGCTTCGGCCTGGCCGCCATCAAGAATGTCGGCGAGGCCGCCATGGCCGCAGCCGTTGCGGAACGCGAGGCCAACGGTCCCTACAAGTCGCTCGAGGACTTCTGCTCGCGCCTCGACTCCAGGACGGTGAACAAGAAGATCCTCGAGAGTCTCGTCCGAGCGGGGGCCTTCGACTGGGACGGTCGCCACCGCGCCGCCCTCGATGCGGCGATCGAGGGGGCCATCGGTGCGGCCGCCTCCGTGCAAAAGGACCGTGCAAGCGGACAGGTCTCCCTTTTCGACTCCCTGACAGATCTGGCTCCTTCCCCCGCCAAGGAGAACTCCGGAATCACCGTGGAGCGCTGGAGCAGGGCCGAGATGCTGGCCCATGAGAAGGAACTGCTCGGGTTCTACGTCACCGGCCACCCCCTTGACGATTACCGAGGCAGCCTTGAGGCGGGATCCTACAACACCACCGCCGAGGCCCATGCGGTGACGGAAAAAGGGACCCTCAAACTGGCCGGTCTCCTCTCCACCGTCGAAAAACGCTTCACCAAGAAGGATGGTCGTCCCTTCGGGATCATGACCTTCGAGGATGATAGCGGCACGATCGAGTTCACCGCCTGGGACGAGTCCTTCAGCAAGCACGAGGAGATCCTCAAGCCGGGCACCGTCATCTCCTGCACCGTCCGTGTCACCCCCAATGAGGGAGGCATCCGCGCCATCGCAAGCGACTTCAAGGCCCTCACTCCCAAACCCTCCAAGAAGCCGCTGCGCCTGCGGATCGATCGCTCCCGCCTCAACGAAGAGGATCTGCCCGGGATCATTGAGGCGATCAGGAAACATCCGGGAAAGCGTTCCCTGATCTTTGAAATCATCACGCCGTCGGGAACCGCTTTCCCGCTTCAACTGGGAGAGGATTTCACCTTCGGGGATGAGCAGAAGCTCAGGGTCGCCCTTGAACCTTGGCTGAAGAGATAAGCGCGATAGGAGTCGCGGGCTTTTTAGCCATGGGGCTGTCGACCTGCGCGTCCAACAGCTCTCGCCACGGTTTCCTTTGGATCACCTCTTAGGAGCACCCTTTCCAAGGTGTGAGCTTTTCGTGTACGATCAGCCGATATGCACAAACTCGTTCTCATCCGTCATGGCGAAAGCACCTGGAACCGCGAAAACCGATTCACCGGCTGGACCGATGTCGATCTGAACGAGAAGGGACTCGGCGAGGCCAAGGCCGCCGGAGAGCTCCTCAAGAAGGAAGGATACACCTTTGACCGCGCCTTTGTCTCCGTCCTCAAGCGCGCCTTGCGCACCCTCTGGATGATCCTCGACGAGTTGGACGAACTCTGGATCCCAGTCGAGCGTTCCTGGCGCCTGAACGAGCGCCACTACGGCTCCCTGCAGGGTCTCAACAAGGCGGAGACGGCCGCAAAATTCGGTGATGAGCAGGTACTTGTCTGGAGGCGCAGCTACGACGTCCCACCCCCGGCCCTGGAGAAAAGCGATGAGCGCTGGCCCGGGCATGACCCCCGTTACAAAAACGTTCCCGAAGCCGACCTCCCGGTGACCGAGTGCCTCAAGGATACGGTGGAGCGCGTGCTTCCCTACTGGCATGAGGAGATCGCCCCTGCCGTGAAGCGCGGGGAGAAGGTGCTCGTCGCCGCCCATGGCAACACGCTTCGCGCCTTGGTCATGTACTTCGACAACCTGAGCGAGGAGCAGGTGCTCGCCCTCAACATCCCGACAGGAGTGCCCTTGGTCTATGAACTCGATTCGGATCTCAAGCCGATCCGCCACTACTACCTCGGTGACCAGGATGCGATCGCCGCCGCCATGGCCGCGGTGGCCTCTCAGGGTAAGTCCCAGAAATAGTCTCCATGGCTTCCAGCGCCTCTCCCTCTCTCATCGCCGACCTCTCGGGAGAGAACGCGGCCTCGACGCTCAAATCACGGCCCGAAGTCCCCGTCGGGGACACCTGGGATCTCTCGCCGATTTTTGAGGATGACGCCGCCTGGGAGGCTGAGTTCACGGCACTCGCAGGACGCTACCAGGGTGTCTCCGCCTTCCGGGGCACCTTGGGCCGAAGTGCGGCGGATCTGGTGGCGGTGCTTGAGTTTGAGAAATCGCTCGACCGCTCGACGGAGCGCCTCGGCCAATACGCCTCTCTCCGTGTCTCCGAGGACAGCGCCAACGCGGACGCCCTGGACCGGGAGGGACGCTTTTCCTCCCTCTGTGCCAAGATCAGCGAGGCCTGCTCCTGGGTGGCGCCGGAGATCCAGGAGATCCCCGACAACACGTTCACAGCCTACCTTGCCGATCCCCTGTTGGTCGACTGGCAGATTCCCCTGCAACGCCTGCGTAGGCTCAAACCCCACATCCTCGGCAACAAGGAGGAGCGACTCCTCTCCCTTGCGATGCCGACCATCGGGGGGCATCACGAGACCTTCTCTCAGTTGACCAACGTCGACATGACCTTCGGCTCGGTCAGGGATGACCGGGGGCAGGATGTCGAACTGACCCAGAGCAGCTTCTCCTCCCTGCTGCAGCGCCCTGACCATTGTGTCCGCAAGGCGGCCTTCAAGAAATTCTACGCGGAATTCGACGCCCACCGCTACACGCTGGCCAGCTCCCTTGCAAATTCCGTCAAGGCGGATGTCTTCCTCGCCCGCGCCCGCAACTATCCCTCGGCCCGCGAGGCCTCCCTCTTCCCTGACAATGTTCCGGTGAGCGTCTATGACAACCTGATCGGTGCCGTCCGCTCGCGTCTTCCCGTCCTTCACCGCTACTACGACCTGCGCAAGCGGGTCTTCAATCTGCCCGACCTCCATGTGTACGACACCTACGCCCCGCTGGTGGCGGCGGTGCAGAGCGATGTCTCCTTCGACGAGGCGACGGAGATGGTGCTCCGCTCGCTCGTCCCCCTTGGCGACGAATACACCCAAGTACTCGGCCGTGGCCTGCGCGAGGAACGGTGGTGTGACCGCTACGAGAACAAGGGGAAGAGAAGCGGGGCCTTCTCCTACGGAACCTACGAGGCGCCCCCGTACATCCTGATGAACTACAAGAAGGATGTTTTTTCGGACATCTACACCCTGGCGCACGAGGCCGGCCACTCGATGCACACGTGGTACGCCCGGAGAACACAGAGCTTCCAGAACTACCATTACCCGATTTTCCTGGCCGAGGTGGCCTCGACATTCAACGAGATCCTGCTGACCGAGCATCTCCTCTCCGAGACAAAGGAGAAGGCGATGCGGGCCTACCTGATCAACAGGCAGGTCGATGACCTGCGGGGCACGCTCTTCCGGCAGACGATGTTCGCGGAATTCGAGAAGATGACCCATGCCTCGGAGGAGGCAGGGGAGGCACTCACCCTGGAGAGTTTCCGCAGGATGTACCGGGGGCTTCTCGACGCGTACTTCGGCACCGAAGTCGTCATCGACGCGCAACTGGAACTGGAATGCCTGCGCATTCCCCACTTCTACAGCGCCTTCTACGTCTACAAGTACGCGACCGGCATCTCCGCCGCGATCACGCTGGCCACCAAGGTGCTGGCAAGCGGAGAGACGGATCGCTACTTCGGGTTCCTCAGGAGCGGTGGCAGCAGGTTCCCGATCGAGACCCTTGCGGAAGCCGGCGTCGACATGTGCTCGCCGGCACCCGTCAACGCGGCCCTGGATCTTTTTGAACGAAGGGTCGGGGAGCTTCAGGAGCTGCTCGCCTGAGCAGTGGTTAAGCAGCCATGAACCGGGGATTCATCGACAAACTGGTCGAGAGAATCCGTTTTGTCGAACCGGACGACATCGGCCACTACCTGCAGATCCTTTCCAAGGAGAAGGGATTCCTGGAGACGATCTTCAACGCCATCCTGGAGGGAGTCATCGTCACCGATCCCGAGGATCACATCATCTATATGAACAAGGCGGCCTGCACTTTCTTCGGGATGACCGGTGCGGAGAATATCGGACGAAGACTTTCGGAGGCGATCCCCGGACTTGATCTGAAATCGGTGGCGCGGACCGGGGAGGTGATGAGCCGAGACCTCGAGATCTTTTACCCGGAAAGACGCTTTCTGAACTTCTACATCGCCCCCCTCATGAGTGACGAGGAGGAGGCCTCCCGTAAGGCCCTGGTCGGACGGGCCATCATCCTCAGGGATATCACCCAGGAGAGGCGCGAGGCCGAGGAGACCCTCGAAAGCGAGCGCTTCTCCGCAGTCACCCTGCTCGCGGCTGGTGTCGCCCATGAGATCGGCAACCCCCTCAACTCGCTCGATATCCAGCTTCAGCTCCTAGAGCGCCGTCTCCGCAAGGGAATCTCCCGGGAGGAGGAACAAGCGGAACTTGCGGAATCGGTGACCATCGCCCGCAGCGAGGTGA
>JACCDS010412795.1_pt1 | contig 21855 bp, 19 predicted proteins | sample 7446441 | NCBI WGS metagenome assembly JACCDS01 (sample SAMN15323445, study PRJNA562643) | freshwater metagenome | isolation source: river surface water | place: USA:Blue River Watershed | collected 2017-08-17 | reverse complement strand
GTACAATTAAACTTACTTGTATCTCAAATAAACGATAAAGAGTTAGTTGTAAAAAATAATTTATCTGAGAATGTTGTGGTTTATGCAGATAAAAATATGATTGAGCTAGTTATTCGCAACCTTCTCTCTAATGCTATTAAATACTGCAATAAAGGCGATAGTATAATCCTAAGTGCAGAACTTGATGTTGATCACTTTGTTATATCAATTGAAGACACAGGGATTGGAATTGAAGAAGAAAATTTACCAAAACTATTTGGAATGAACAATTACAGTACGATGGGCACCAACTCTGAAAAAGGAACAGGTATAGGGCTTTTACTGTGTAAAGAATTTGTTGAAAAAAATAATGGTAAGATATGGGTTGAGAGTGTATATGGTAAAGGAAGTAAATTTAGTTTCAGATTACCAACCCGCAGAATGTAAAAAAAGCTAATAAATAATAGTCCAAACATGGATCTATTATTTATTAGCTTTCTTAAATAGAATTACGATAATTTTAATTTCTTTTGAATATCAGCTACGTAAGCTCTAAATTTCTTGTCAGTGTCTATTAAATCTTCAACTGTTTGGCAAGCATAAATTACAGTAGAGTGATCACGTCCACCGAAATGCATTCCAATAGATTTTAATGAAGCCTTTGTATGACTCTTCGCTAAATACATTGAAATCTGACGTGCTTGTACAATTTCTCTTTTACGTGTTTGTGATTTCAATAGTTCCACTGGCACTTCGAAGTATTCACAAACTAACTTCTGAATATATTCTATTGAAATTTCTTTATTAGAGTTCTTAATAAAGTTCTTCAACATTTGTTTTGCCAATGGCAAATCGATTTCTTTTTTGTTTAATGTTGAATGAGCTAATAAAGAAACCATTGCCCCTTCTAGGTCACGCATGTTGCTATCAATATTATGTGCAACATATTCTACGACATCTTGTGGCAATTCAATTCCATCCGACTGCATCTTTTTGTATAAGATAGCCATACGAGTTTCAAAATCTGGAACCTGTAAATCGGCAGTTAAGCCCCATTTAAATCTCGACAATAAACGGTCTTCCACACCAATTAAATCTTTAGGTGCTTTATCAGATGTTAAAACTATTTGTTTATTGGTTTGATGTAACTCATTGAATATATGGAAAAATATATCTTGTGTTTTTTCTTTACCAGCAAAATTGTGAACATCATCAATTATTAAAACATCAATTAATTGATAAAAATTCTTAAAGTCGTTAATGGTATTATTTTTCATCGATTCAACAAACTGTTGTGTAAACTTCTCTGCGTTTACATACAACACTTGTTTATCAGGATACTTATCTTTAATAGCACCACCAATGGCATGTATTAAGTGAGTTTTACCTAATCCTGTAGGGCCATAAATCATTAATGGATTAAATGAAGTGCCTCCTGGTTTGTTAGCTACTGCATATCCAGCGGAACGAGCCAATCGATTACAATCACCTTCTACAAAATTATCAAAAGAATATTTTGAGTTTAATTGTGAATCAATATTAATCTTCTTCAACCCTGGTATAACAAATGGGTTGCGAATAGAAGATGGCACAGTAACCGGAATAGGTACTGATGGATTCTTTAATTCACCATTTGGTGAAGCAGGTATATTAATAGTATGCGCCTTTGAATTAGATGTAGCATTGTCTACTACAATATTGTATTCTAAACGAGCTTCGGGTCCAAGTTCGTGTTTAATTGTTTTTCTTAACAAGTTTACATAATGTTCTTCCAACCATTCATAAAAAAACAAACTCGGTACTTGTATCGTAAGAACTGTTCCTTCTAGCTTTAAAGCTTTTATAGGTTCAAACCAAGTTTTAAAACTTTGCGCTGGCACATTGTCTTTGATAATTTTCAGACAATTTTCCCAAACATTTGTACTAGTCTCTATCATTCTCTCTGAGCAAAAAATTAATTTGATTTAGTTAAGTTATTTAAGTGTTTTACCACTCCCTTAGGAACAACGAATATTAAAAAAAATTCCTAACAAAAAAATAAAAAAAACACTTGATTTTTTCAATTCTGCGTTTTCAAGGCTGTAGGCTAATTTTTTGTTAAATATTTTTTTAAAAATTATTAACAACGCCTTTCAACTATTTTTCAACATACGCTAAAACCCTTGATTTTACAAGTGTTTCGGAGGATTAATTGCTAAAATGTTGAAAATCAATTCTAAAGAAATTATTGACTGTTTATGTTAAGTAAGCCGGTCAGGTTTTGCAAAAAAATAACCCTACTACAATAAGTAACGCACAAAATTATACGTCAAAACTTGTATTAATTTCTAAAGCACTTGCCACTGAAGTCTTTCTGTTTTTAGAACGCTCAAAATAGTAATCGATTCGACCAAGATTGATACCGGCAAAACCTACCTGAAAAATCTTAACTTCTTCGCCATCTATATTTTTCATAACGTCTGGCTGTTGCATAAAGGTATGAGTATGAGCACCAATAATTAAATCGATATTTTTTGTTTGGATTGCTAATACTTGATCCGATACTTTTTTCTCTTTGTACTTATAACCTAAGTGCGATAAACAAATCACCAAATCGCATTTTTCATCTTCTTTAAGGAATGCAGCGTACTTATTAGCTTGCATAATAGGATCTAAATAGATGGTGTCGCCATAGTTCTTTTTCTCTACTAAGCCTTCTAATTCAATCCCTAAACCAATTACCCCAATCCTTAACTTTCCTTTCTTAAAAACCTTATATGGAATGGTCTTATTTTCTAATGCTGTATTTGTAAAATCGTAGTTTGAGCAAATAATGGGAAAGTTTGCGTGATGCATCTGTTTCGCAAATCCTTGCACTCCATTGTCAAAGTCGTGATTACCAAGTGTAGCGGCATCGTATCCTAACTCCGACATCAATTTTAATTCCACTTCGCCTCCATACAAATTAAAATATGGTGTGCCTTGAAATATATCACCTGCATCAAGTAACAATACATGTTCCTCTTCTTGGCGTATTCTTTTGATTAATGTCGATCTTCTCGCAACGCCTCCTAAACCTGCGTTTCTCGAACCATCCATAGGAAATGGATCAATACGACTATGAACATCGTTTGTGTGTAATATGGTTAGCTTTTCAATACGTGGTGCTGCCTCTATTGATAATAAAGGACTAGCTACCATGCTAGCACTTAATAATCCTAGTTTTTTAAGAAAATCTCTTCTATTGTTCAATTTTAAGTCTTCCATCGATACTCGAATTTAATTTACGTCCGCTAGCTTGCTCAAATCGCATATACTCTATAATTGCATCTCTTACTTTTATTCCTGTTTCCTCTCTTTTTTTAGCCTCTTTAAAAGCCAATATCCCATCGCCTCCATTTGCCAAATAATCAGAGGTTAGCACTCGGTACATTTTGCTCTCATCAAAAGCTTTATTATTTATGCTGATGCTACTAATTTGGCTCTTATTCGCTTCTATTCTAATTCCCGACACCGGTTGCCCACCTTTCTCTACAATAAATTGCGCCAATTTATTTACAGCGCTACCATCAAGATATAATACAACCAATTCGTTTTCAAACGGCATTAACTCAAACGCATTCTGGAGTTTTATTTTTCCTTTTGGAATAGATGTTCGAATGCCCCCATTAGTAGTTGGCATTGCAAAATCAAATTGTACTCCTTTTCTAATGCAGGTATTTGCTATGGCATCACTAAAGAAATTAGCGAGTATATTCTCACCATTAACCTTTTGCATTTCTATTTCAGATTCAACCAACACAGAATTCATTTGTGAATCCAAGGTTCGTTTATACGAGCTATAAAATTGTTTAATAGCCAGATCCTCTTTGATACTTGTGTCTACTTTAACTTGGCTGGGTACATTTTTTTGCTGTACAAGCTGAGTACTACATCCTGCTAATATTAAAGCAAGCGATGCAATTAAAAAGAAATTTTTTCTAATGTTCATATTAATACTCTCCAAAAACATCTCGTAATGTATCGGCAATCTCGCCTAATGTAGCGTAAGCTTCCACTGCACGAATAATATCTGGCATCAGGTTTTCGGTACCTTGTGCATGTGCTTTTAAAATAGATAACGCTTCGTTCACTTCTGTAGCATTTCGTTCAGCTCTCAGTTTTTGTAGTTTTTCAGTTTGAACAGTACGAATGGAATCATCGACCCTAAAAACATTATCGAGTGGTTTTTCTGTTTCAGAAAATTTATTAACTCCTACTATTATTCGACTTCCCGATTCAATATCTTTTTGGTATTCATAAGAAGCATTTGCAATCTCATCTTGAATGTAGCCCTGTTCAATAGCATTTACAGAGCCGCCCATCGCATCAATTTTGTGAATATATTTCCAAGCTTCTTCTTCAATAGTATTCGTTAGCTCTTCCACAAAATATGAACCAGCTAATGGATCAACGGTATCAGTAACTCCCGATTCAAAAGCAATTAATTGTTGAGTTCTTAAAGCAATCTTAGCAGCTTCTTCAGTAGGTAACGATAAAGCTTCATCGTAACCATTGGTATGCAACGATTGTGTTCCTCCCAATACAGCAGCTAATGCTTGAGTACCTACACGTACAATATTATTAAGGGGTTGTTGTGCAGTTAATGTTGAACCTCCAGTTTGGGTATGGAATCTTAATTGCATTGCTCGCTGATCAGTTGCACCTAAGTCGTGGGTAATTTTTGCCCACATTCTGCGTGCTGCTCTGAACTTCGCTATTTCTTCAAAAAAATTATTGTGGCAATTGAAGAAAAACGATAATCGTTTTGCAAAAACATTAATATCTAATCCTTTGTCGATAGCCGCTTTTAAATACGATTTACCATTCGCTAAGGTAAAAGCTAATTCCTGAACAGCTGTTGAACCAGCTTCGCGTATATGATATCCAGAGATTGAAATAGTATTCCATTTAGGAACTTCAACACTGCAATATTCAAAAATATCGGTAATTAAGCGCATCGATGCTTTCGGAGGATAAATATAAGTTCCTCTAGCAGCATATTCTTTTAGGATATCGTTCTGAATGGTACCGGAAATTTTTTTAATGTCGGCACCTTGTTTTTTTGCTAAGGCAATATACATTGCCAATAACGTAGATGCAGTTGCATTGATGGTCATAGAAGTAGTGATTTTCTCTAACTCTATACCATCAAATAATATTTCCATGTCTTTTAGAGAGTCAATGGCAACTCCTACTTTACCAACTTCGCCTTCAGCAAATGTATGATCAGAATCGTATCCGATTTGAGTTGGTAAATCGAAAGCTACTGAAAGACCCATTGTGCCTTGTTGTAATAGGTAATGGTATCTTTTATTCGATTCTTCGGCAGTAGAGAAACCTGCGTATTGTCGCATTGTCCATAAACGCCCTCGGTACATATCAGGCTGAATACCTCTTGTAAATGGGAATTCACCTGGCTTTTCAAGTTTTTCTGGACCTTGTGTATAAACTTCTTTTATTTCTATGTTAGAAGTGGTTTTGAAAACTTTTTTTTCTTCACTCATTATTAAAAGTATTGTTGAACTTCTGTACGAATCATTTGTAAAGCTACTTGATGAGGATTTCTATCGTTTGCAGCCAAAGCTTCAAAAATCGCTTTACTTAAATCTAATCCTGTAGCTTGAGGAGGCAAATTACTTGATGCATAATTAATGATATTAATGGTCTCTTCTTTAACTGCCTTAATCATCGTCCAGGTTTGTGGCGATACAAATATTTGTTGAGAAACATTATGGTCGAACTCTGCACGAATATCTTGCAACATCGCAGTGTGTAAATCGCGTGCAGTCATACCAGTTTGATGTGTTCTCATGATAATTGTTTGTAAGCTTATGCGTTCTACAAACAAGGTTAAACGTTCGTAGGCTTGCAATCTGAGAGGAGTTACTGAATTTTGATTTTGCAATCTCATCTCAAGAAGTCTTTTTTGGTAATCGTTTTCCAAATAAGAGTTCAATACAAAATAAGCGGTTAGAAATACAATTAATGCTGGAACTATCAGTTTCAATAGTTCCATGAGGAATAATGGCCAATTCATAATAAAATTTAAATGAAAACAAATGTAAGCTTTTTTCGCATTGCTAAAAGCCCAAAACAAAAGCTTTTAAACTTTGTAATATAAAGGTAATACAGTAATTTTGTACATATAATTGAATCCATATGAATACCGAAGTAAAACAAAGCACATTTGCTCCAATAAGCCTAACTGAAAATGCTATAGCAGCTGTTAAGAAATTAATGGGTGATAAAGAATTAGGAGAAGATTTTGGACTCAGAGTAGGTGTTAACGGTGGCGGATGCTCTGGAATGACCTATGTACTTGGTTTCGACAAAAAGCAAGAAAATGACCAAGAATTCTACATTGGCGACGTGAAAATATACATGAACAAATCGCATGGTTTGTATTTACTTGGCACAGAGGTAGATTATCAAGATGGACTAAATGCAAGAGGATTTACCTTCAGCAACCCTAATGCAACAAGTACTTGTGGTTGCGGAACCTCATTTAGTGCTTAATCCTATTCAAATCTTTACAATTGTAGGGGTTTTCATTACAAAACAAATTCGCTAGTTTAGTAGGGTGAATTACAAAGAAAATCTCAAGCTCGCATTTAATTCCATAAAATCAAATATGTTGAGGACTGTTTTAACGGCCCTCATCATTGCTATTGGTATTATGGCTTTGGTTGGCATTATGACTTCCATCGATGGGTTAAACTCCTCCATTAAAAATAATTTTGCAAGTATGGGTGCCAACTCTTTCAGTATTCGCAACAGGAGTGCTGGAGGTATACGAATTGGAAGTGGAGGAAATCGCCCTAAAACATACGAGAACATTCGTTATGAACAAGCAAAAGCTTTTGTTGAAAAATTCAGTTTCCCTTCCAAAACTTCCTTGTCTTTTGCTACATCATTTGCTTCTACTGTTAAGTATGGTTCGTTAAAGAGCAACCCTAATATAACTATTATGGCTGCCACATCTCCTTATCTTGCAACTGCTGGATATACCTTGGATAAGGGCAGAAATTTCTCTCAAAATGAAGAAAATCTTGGTTCTGCTGTTACTATTATTGGCAAAGAAATATCCGATAAATTTTTTAAAAGCAAAGACCCCATCGGAGAGTTCATCATGATTGGTAGCGAGAAATTTAGAATTGTTGGAACATTAGCAGAGAAAGGATCGAGTATGGGATTTGGTGGCGATAAAACTTGTATAATTCCTTTAGAAAAAGGAGTTCAGTTAAGAGCTAATAACAATACTTCTTACACAATTACTGTTATGGTTGATGATGGTAGAATGTTAGAAGCTGCTGTTGCCGAAGCCACTGCAAAATTTAGGAATATTCGTAAGCTCAATACTAAACAGGAAAACAATTTCGAAATTACACAGAGCGATAGTTTAGCCAACTCATTAATCTCGAATTTAGATGTATTAAGCAGCGCTGGATGGGCTATCGGAATTATCACTTTACTAGGAGCATCTATTGGTTTAATGAATATCATGCTAGTATCGGTAACCGAAAGAACTAGAGAAATTGGAATACGAAAAGCAATTGGTGCTAATGCAAATGTTATCCGCCGTCAGTTTTTATTTGAAGCAATTGTTATTTGTCAAATGGGAGGTATTGCAGGAATTATTTTAGGAATAGGAATGGGTAATTTAATGAGTCTTGTAATGGGTGGTAGTTTTATCATTCCTTGGCTCTGGATAATTGTTGGTTTCTTAATCTGTTTTGCAGTTGGATTATTTTCTGGATTATACCCAGCTATAAAAGCTTCGAAACTAGACCCCGTAGAAGCGCTACGTTACGAGTAATTACAACAATGTTTTATTCATTAAATCGTGGTAAGAAATGAGCTCAAATAATTTCTCAGTATGAGCTGCATTTTTATGAATCAATCGAATGTGTTGCATATGGTGTAAATCAGTTGCGACAAAATCAATAAGATTATTTTCTATTAATAACTCTGCAGTATGTTTTGCTTGAGTACCATAATGCCCAGTTAAAGAAAGTATGTTTAATTGAAATAAACAACCTGCTTGTTTATATTCTTCGTATTCATTTAAACGTAAAAACGGATATCGTTCGGGATGTGCTAATAAAGGTTTGTACCCTTTCATTTGCATCTCAAAAATAATTTCACGCACTCCAGTTGGTTTTGTTAAATACGACAATTCAAACAACAAGTATTGATCTGCAATGGTAAGTAGTTTTTGTTTTTGCAAAATATCGACAAAATATTCGTCGTAATAATATTCTGCTGCAGCATCAAAAGGAATGTTGATGTTGTTTTTTACTAAGGCTTCTCTTACAGTATCTCTTCCACGTAAAATTATATCAGGAGTATTTCTATAGTAATCGCTCATAATATGTGGCGTTGTTACTATTTTTTGAAAACCAAGATTTATAAGTGCTTTTATTAACTCAACAGATTCTTCAATTGATTTTGAACCATCATCGATGCCAGGTATCAAATGCGAATGTAAATCAACTCCTAAATTGGAAAAGTCGACAGATACCTGTTCCGTTTTGGATTTAAATATGTCGAAAAAGCCCATAGATAAATTGTTAATTGTCTATTGATAATTGTTAATGTTGGCACATTCGTAATTCGTAATTCGTAATTCGTAATTTATAATTTATAATTCTTCTTATAATACTCTTTATACGCGCCAGAAGTTACATTGTTTAGCCATTCTTCGTTTGCTAAATACCAATCTACTGTTTTTCTTAAACCTTCTTCAAATTGTAAGCTTGGTTTCCAACCTAATTCTCTTTGAAGTTTCGAGGAATCTATGGCATAACGAAGATCGTGTCCTGCTCTATCGGTTACATAAGTAATTAGTTTTGCTGATGTTCCTTCGGGGCGAGCTAACTTTTCGTCCATTATTTTACACAATAAATGAATTAAGTCTATGTTCTTCCATTCATTGTGCCCACCAATATTATATGTTTCACCTGTTTTAGCTTGGTGGAAAATTGTGTCGATAGCTCTTGCATGATCCTCTACCCATAACCAATCTCTAACATTCTCCCCTTTCCCATAAATAGGAATAGGTAAATTATTTTTAATGTTATTAATTGATAGTGGAATTAATTTCTCTGGGAAATGATGTGAACCATAATTGTTTGAACAATTAGAAATTACTGCATTCAATTTATAGGTATCATGATATGCTCTTACAAAATGGTCTGAACTTGCTTTTGAAGCAGAATAAGGACTATGTGGATCGTATGAAGTTGTTTCTTCAAACATACCTACTTCACCAAGTGTACCATAAACTTCGTCTGTAGAGATATGATAAAATCTATTTTCAAATATTGAATTAGAAGTTTTACCATTCCAAGCATTTTTTGCAGCATTCAATAAATTTACAGTACCCAACACATTGGTCATTACAAAATCTGTTGGATTAGAAATTGATCGATCTACATGCGACTCTGCAGCAAGATGAATTACAGCATTGAACTTTTCTTGTTCAAATAAATCATTTATAAATGAAGCATCAACTATATCGCCCTTTACAAATTTGTAGTTTGGTTTTTGTTCTACATCTACGAGATTTTGTAGATTACCTGCATAGGTCAATTTATCGAGGTTTACAATTTCATAGTTCGGATATTTATTTACGAATAAACGCACAACATGCGAACCAATAAAACCAGCACCTCCTGTAATTAGAATTTTCATATTTATTTTAATTGAGCCAACTCCCAATCCCAAGCCGTTTTCATCATATTTTCCATATCTCTAGTAGCATTCCAGGCCAGTTTTTCATTGGCTAATTTTGTATCAGCATAAACAGCCTCAACATCTCCAGCTCTTCTATCTACTATCTTATAATTTATTTTAATACCGGTTGCTTTTTCGAAAGCATTAATAATATCCAACACCGAATAGCCTAAACCAGTTCCGATATTATATACCTCCAATGATTTTTCATTTTTATTAGCAATCAATCGCTCAATGGCAGAAATATGTGCCAGTGCAATATCTACAACATGTATATAATCTCGAACGCAAGTTCCATCGTGTGTATTATAATCGCCACCAAAAACATTTAAACATTCTCTTTTGCCACTTGCTGTTTCGGTGATGTATGGTATTAAATGGTGTGGTATTCCATGTTGAACTTCTCCAATGAGTGCCGAATCATGTGCCCCAATTGGATTGAAGTATCTTAAAGTTATCGCTTGTATCGCTTTTGTGTTTGAAACATTTTCAATAATTTCTTCACACATCTGCTTTGTATTTCCATAAGGCGACATCGCTTTTTTTACAGGTGCAAATTCATTTACTGGTAAGGTATCTGGATTCCCATAAACAGTACATGATGAAGAGAATACCAAATTTTTAATTTGAAATTCTTTCATACACTCTAATAGATTTATTGTCGACTGAAGATTATTTCTATAATACTTTAGAGGTTCTCGTACGCTCTCATCAACCTGTAAAAATGCTGCAAAATGTATTACCGCACTAATATCTTTGTGTTTACTAAAAAAACTACGAAGTTCTTCAGCATTACACATTTCAACTTTTTCAAACGAAGGGCGGATAGAAGTTATTTCTTCAATTTTATCGATAACTTCAATTTTGGAATTACTTAAATTATCAATTACCACAACTTCGTAGCCAAGCTTTTGTAATTCAACTACAGTGTGTGAGCCAATATAACCTGTTCCACCAGTAACTAATAATTTCCCTTTCAATTGCTTATTTATTAAAGTCGTTAAACTCTTTTGGTTTAGTAGAAATATCTTCTAACGTTTTGAAATATTCATAAGTAATTTTCAATCCTTCTGCCCTTGAAACTTTTGGTTCCCAACCTAAAATTTCTTTTGCTTTCGAAATATCAGGGCGACGTTGTTTAGGGTCGTCTTGAGGTAAAGGTTGGAAAATAATTTTCTGGTTTGCACCGGTCAATTTTAATATCTCTTCTGCAAACTCTCTGATTGTAATTTCATCAGGATTACCAATATTCATTGGCTGAACATAATCGCTTAATAACAAACGATAAATTCCTTCTACCAAATCATCTACATAACAAAACGAACGTGTTTGTGAACCATCACCAAAAGCTGTTAAATCTTCCCCTCTCAATGCTTGACCAATAAATGCAGGTAATACACGTCCATCATTAAGTCGCATACGAGGACCATAGGTATTAAAGATTCTAACAATTCTAGTTTCTAAACCATGGAATGTATGATATGCCATAGTCATGGCTTCTTGGAAACGTTTTGCTTCATCATAAACTCCACGTGGACCAACTGGGTTTACATTTCCCCAATACTCTTCTGGTTGTGGATGAACTGTTGGATCACCATAAACTTCAGAAGTAGAAGCGATGAGCATACGTGCTTTTTTTGCTTTAGCTAATCCTAATAGATTATGTGTACCCAATGAACCAACTTTCAAAGTTTGAATTGGAATTTTCAAATAATCAATTGGACTCGCTGGTGAAGCGAAATGTAAAATATAATCAATCTCACCAGGTACATGTACAAATTTTGAAACATCGTGATGATAAAACTCAAACTCTTTTAATTTAAAAAGATGTTCGATGTTTTTCAAAGAACCAGTAATGAGATTATCCATTCCCACTACATTGTATCCTTCTTTAATAAATCTGTCGCAAAGATGAGATCCTAAAAATCCAGCTGCTCCAGTAATTAAAACTCTTTTAGCCATTTTATTTTAATTTACGCCAATACCATAATATGAAAACCCTAACGAACGCAATTCTTCTGCATCGTATATATTTCTACCATCGAACACCACTGGGTTTTTTAATTTTGTTTTAATTTCATCAAAATCTGGTGATCTGTATTCTGGCCATTCTGTAATTATTAATAATGCATCTGCATCTACTAATGCATCTTCTTGTTTTTCACAATACGTGATGCTGTCTTTTAATGTATGTGATGCTTCGTGCATTGCAACTGGATCGTTTGCTTTTACATTCGCTCCAGCCGACAATAATTTTTCAATAATAACCAACGATGGAGCTTCGCGCATATCATCAGTTTTAGGTTTAAACGAAAGTCCCCATAAAGCAAAGGTCTTGCCTTTAATGTCGCCATTAAAATGCTTCATGATTTTGTTAAACAAAACTGATTTCTGTTGATCGTTCACCGACTCTACAGCATGCAAAACTTGCATGTCATATCCGTTTTCTGCCGCAGTTTTAATCAATGCTTTTACATCTTTTGGAAAACATGACCCTCCGTATCCAATTCCTGGGTAAATAAATTTATTCCCGATTCTTGGATCTGAACCTATTCCTTTACGCACCATGTTTACATCGGCACCCATTATCTCACACAAATTAGCCACATCATTCATAAAGCTGATTTTTGTAGCTAACATCGCATTCGCTGCATATTTAGTCATTTCCGCAGATGGAATATCCATGCTAATAATTGGATGTCCATTTAACACAAATGGTTTATATAGTTTTTTAAGTATATCTTCTGCTTTTTCCGACTCAACACCAATAACAATACGATCTGGTTTTAAGAAATCGTCGATGGCTGCACCCTCTTTTAAAAATTCAGGATTAGAGGCTACATCAAAAGAAATGTCTTTCCCTCTTTTGTCGAGTTCTGCTTTTACTGCAGATTTTACTTTATTAGCTGTTCCTACAGGTACTGTACTTTTGGTAACTACTACAATGTAGTCGTCAATATTTCTTCCAATTTCTGATGCTACTCCTAATACATATTTCAAGTCGGCACTACCATCCTCACCTGGAGGAGTTCCTACAGCTATAAAAGCAACATCACAGCCTTTAATGGCTTCAGATAAGTTCGTAGAGAACTGTAACTTTCCTTTTTCGTGGTTTTTAATAACCATCTCTTCTAGTCCAGGCTCATAGATTGGCATAATTCCAGCCTTTAACCCTTCAATTTTCTTTGTATCGATATCAATGCAAGTTACATTTACTCCAACCTCCGCTAAACACGTTCCTGTAACTAAACCAACATATCCTGTACCTACTACTGCTATTTTCATGTACTAAATAGTTATTTTTGTTGTAATATTGAAAAATATATATCCGACAAATATAACAAAATACTATAACAATCGCTTATAGACGATATGCTGAAAATGATTAAATATAAATCTCTTATAATGCTTGTAAGTATACTAATTTGCAATGCATTAAGTACTTCTACTCAAGCCCAACGTTTTAATCTGAAAGATAGCACAATCAACCTATCTATGATAGATTTTCATTATGGAGTTTTGGCACCTGGTGGCGACCTTAAAGATCGATTCGGAATTACTACCGAAGTAGGCTTAGGATTTTTACGAAAAACAAAAAAGAATTTACTCTGGGGTGCTGATGTTAACTACTTGTCGGGTAGCGATGTGAAGGAAAAATATGTGCTCGATGGCGTTAGAACTGATCGTAATCAATTCATTAATATCAATGGTAATTTTGCTGATGTACGAATGTTCGAACGCGGTATTAGCTCATATGCCCGTTTTGGTAAAATCATACCTGTAAGCAAGAACAACAAAAACTCTGGCGTTTTACTCCTGTTTGGTGTAGGTTTTTTACAACATAAGATTCATATTGAAGTGCTCGAAGAAAATGTGCCAGCTTTAAACGACCAACATAAAAAAGGATATGATCGTTTAACAAATGGATTATCACTAAAACAATCCATCGGCTATTTTTATTTACATCCTCGCTTTTTATATAATTTTTACGCAAGTTTCGATTTCAGTCAGTCGTTTACTCAGGGACGTAGAGATTGGGATATTTATGCTCAACGAAAACTCGATGATAAGCGAAACGATTATTTAAATGGCTTTAAAGTTGGAGTTATTTTCCCCTTGTATAGAAGAATGCCTAAAGAGTATTATTTCCGCTAATGTATATCGTTTACCAACTAGGAGTATATTTATATTACATTCTATTATTGATGCTTTCACCATTTCATTCGAAAGCCAAAAAATGGATTGATGGTAGACGTGCACAACAAAATCTATTTGAACAACCATTACCAAAGGCCAAAAGAATTTGGTTTCATTTTGCATCTCTTGGCGAATTTGAACAAGGAAGAATTATCATAGAAAAAATAAATAAAATCTATCCCGATTATAAATTTGTCATTAGTTTTTTCTCACCATCAGGATATGAAATAAGAAAAAATTATGCACTAGCAGAAAAAGTTTATTACCTACCAATTGATAGCCCTCGCAATGCAAAAAAATTCATAAACCATATTCAACCTAGTCTAATTTTCTTTAATAAATATGAGTATTGGTATAACTATATTAAGGAGGCTAATACTCAGGGTATCCCTCTCTTTGTAAGTTCCGCTATTTTTAGACAATCTCAATTATTTTTCAAACCTTATGGTTCCTTCCAACGACACATATTAAGTTTGGTTCATCATTTCTTTGTTCAAAATAAACAATCAGAAGAGTTATTAAAAAATATCCATATTCATCAATTCAGTTTATGTGGAGATACTCGTTTCGACAGAGTTTATGAACATGCTCAAGTAGCAAATGTAAATTCAGCGATTATTAATTTTTGCGACAATAAACAAGTATTTGTAGCAGGAAGCACTTGGCAAGCCGACGAATCAGTTTTAGAAAATCTTAGGGTCGATTTTCCTGAAATGAAATTAATTATTGTACCACATGAAATTTCTGAATCGCACATACAACAATTACTAAAAAAGTTCGATAATGATTGTGTGCTCTATACCGAATTAAACGAAGAAAATGTACATGATAAAAATGTATTAATTGTTAATACCATTGGAATGTTAAGTAGCATTTACAAAATTGCCAAGTACTGTTACATTGGTGGCGGATTTGGCTCAGGTATACACAATACATTAGAAGCTGCAGCATTTGGTAAGCCTATCTTTTTTGGGCCAAAATATTCTAAATTTCAGGAAGCGAAAGATTTAATTAGTATAAAAGCTGCTTGTAGTATTCAAAACTATGTAGAGTTAAAAGAACAGCTCATACGATTGAATGCTTCAGCATCATTATATGCAGAGAGCTGCGATTTAGCAAGTAAATATGTAAGCAACAACTATGGCGCTAGCGATAAAATTATTGCTTACTTAAGGTCAAATAAGTTTTTGAATTAAGCATATAATGCTAAGTCCTCTAGAGCATCAATCCAACGAGGATGATCGTTAAGTCCTGTTACAAGTTGCACTTTCTCTCCACCATATTCTACAAACTCTTCTTGATATTCTTCTGAAATTTCAAAAATAGTTTCTAGACAATCGGCAACAAAGGCTGGGCAAAAAACTAAAATTCTCTTTTTCCCTTGTTTTGCTAATTCCTCAATTACTTCTGAAGTATAAGGTGTAATCCATGGATCACGTCCTAACCTCGATTGAAAACAAATGGAGAATCTATCTTTAGGTATAGATAACTTTTCGGCAATATGATATGCTGTTTGGTAACACTGTGCAGAGTAACAAAATTTATTGTTATCAGTTATCGTTTCACAACACTTATCAACTTTCTGACAATGTGCCTTACTTGGATCAGATTTTACTAATTGGCGTTTTGGTAATCCATGAAAACTGAATAGAATGTGATCATAGTCTTCGGGCTTATATCCTTTACCAATTTCAGCAAAGGCATCAATCATAATTGGATGATTGTAATAAGAATTCACAAACTCAATTCTTGGAATAATCTGCCATTTAGAAACGATGTCCATAACTTTTTCATGCACAGAACCTGTAGTAGCAGAAGCATATTGAGGGAACAATGGAATTACTTTTATATTAAAAATCCCTTGGTTATAAAAATTGTTTAATACAGATTCTATTGAAGGACTTTGATATCGCATTGCTAAATCAACTTGATATTCGTCTTTTAAGCGTTCTTGCAACATCTCTTTCACTCTTAAGCCATATACCATTAATGGCGAGCCTTGTTCAGTCCATATAGCCTTATATGACTTTGCAGACTTAGGTCCTCTAAATGGTGCAATGATACCGTTCACTAAAATGGAGCGCCCCACTGCGTTAATATCAATTACTCTAGGATCCATTAAGAACTCTCGTAAATATTTACGAACATCTGGTACACTAGGACTATCTGGTGTTCCTAGATTGATTAATAAAATACCCTTTTTCTCTTTCATCATTACCATTCAATAATTAAACCAATGGAAGGAAGTGTATTTCCAATGGGATTGTTAATTAGTTTTGTTTTATATCGTGATGGATCTGCAGGGTCTACCTGTGCATTACCATTAGCATCTCTATCAAGTAGGAAGTTTGGTTGCAATTGATAAACAAAACCTGTAAGATTCTGAATATCTAAAAATATATTGAAAGCAAACTTTTTAAAATTATATTTTTTATCGACCCTTACATCTAATTGATAAAATGTTCCTAGACGATTCGCATTTAGTAAACTATAATCGAGCGAGCCACGTGGATTCAAATCATAATTAGTAATTAATGATGAGTTCGCTACATCAATTGGTGTGTAAGGAGCGCCACCAGAGAATCTTAATTTAGCACCTACCTCCCAATCTTTTTTGAAAATTTTTCCTCCGGTTAAACTTAGGATGTATCTGTTGTCCCACGATGAAGCAACATACTCCTCACTTTTATTTTGGAATTCGCTACGCACTAATGTGAAGGCTACAATACCATAAAATCCTTTTTGCAATTTTTGTTGTGCTAAGAATTCTAATCCATAACTTCTACCTTTTGTGAGTGCCGCTACAGGTCTATCACCAACTACACCAAAATCAGTTCCAAGATTTGCCAAAGGAATCGTATCGTTATCGACAACAATCATTGGATAGTTATTATATATTTTGTAGAAACCTTCAAGTGTAAATCTTAAGTTCGACAACGTGTTGTACTCAAAACCAAGCACAGATTGTGTGTTACTGATGTATTTAACATCTTTGTTCAACAATTCACCTGCATTATTTCTATAACCAAGTACTGTATAAGCTGGCGTTTGGTAATACTTTCCAACGTTTGCATTTACACTAATTTTATCTGAAACAGCATACGATACAGAAGCTCTTGGAGATAACTGCTCAAACAAGTTATTCATATTACTCGAATAGGTATTAGCATCGGCACGTAAACCAAGTGAAAGTTGTAATCGTTCTTTAAGATAACCTTTACTGCTTTGTGCAAAAAATGCATACCGAAAGAAATTTAATTCAGAATTGTAATCAATAATACCAAATGGAGTATTGTTATACGTATCATTTGTATAGGTTGAAGACTCTACACTAATACCATAATTCAATTTGTATCCTTTAAGTAAATTGGTGTTTTCTAAACGTAATTTATTTTCAATTTCTTTAGATGAATATTCGAGAATTTTTGGTTTCGACTCATCATTGTCGGTATATTTCTCTGTTGTATTATTTAAATAATTTCTACTAATTACTAAAGTAGAATAACCATTTGTTCTAAATCTTTTGTAGTTAGCTCCAATTGTATAATTTGATTGACCAAACACTGGTAATGTTTGCAATTGAAACTTTTGATCTTCGGTTTGGTTGGCATCAAGATTTAAACTAAAATCGTCGAGTGCTCCCAATCCAATAATTGTTATTTCATTTTTATCATCGATTTTCGTTTTCACTTTAAACTGTACATCATTGTATTCAGGCAGGAACGATAATTCAAGCGCTTTGAATAAAAACTGTAAATACGATCGTCTGTATGAGAATATAAAAGTTGTTTTTTTATTTATAGGACCTTCAACAACCGTTGCCAAATCGCTAGAACCAAGTGTTAATGAAGCTCCCACACGATCGGTACGACCTTCTTTAAATTTAAAATCGAAGACTGAACTCAATGCATTGCCCCTGTTTGTTGGGAATGCACCAGAATAAAAATCTACTTCCTTTACAAAGTCTACATTGATTAATCCAACCGGTCCACCTGTAGATCCTTGTGTAGCAAAGTGGTTAATGTTAGGAATTTCGATACCGTCTAGATAAAATTTGTTTTCATTGGGTGCTCCACCACGAATGATAATATCGTTTCTAAAAGTTACAGTAGAGGCAACGCCTGGCAATGATTGTATTACTTTAGATATATCGCGATTACCTCCCGGATTTCTTTTTATTTCTGAAACACCAATGGTTCTTAAGGATACCGGACTCTCTTGTGGTTTATAAAAACTAGATGCTTTTACTTCAACTTCTTTAATATTTTTAGTTTCCTCTTCTAATTCAACATCTATAATTGACGGTTTAGAATTAGTAACCTGAATTTCATAAACTACTTTACTCTTGTATCCTATGTATTTAAACTCAATGTTGTAAAATCCTGGTTTTAATTTATCGATGTTATACTTACCATCTAAATCACTTAACACACCAATAGTAGTTCCTTGAATGATAACAGTTACCGAAGGTAATGCTTCGTTGTTTATGGCATTTCGTATGCTTCCTTTAATTGAACCAGTTTGTGCAAAACTATAACTTACACTGATTATGCTGAATACAAAAAAGCTTAAAAGTTTTTGTTTAAAACTTGGGTAAATATTTTTCATTAGCACCTGAATTGGGAAATTGTTATTTATTTTTTCTTTGTTCGATAAAGTATTTGATAGGTACGATAAGCATTCCGAAATTCTCACCGTGTTCTTTACCTAAATGTTTATGGTGCATTTTATGTGCTCTACGAATTCCTCTTACATAGGTATTATCCCAATCTCTTAACCATTTAAATCGTTGATGAATTATTACATCGTGTACCAAGAAATAACATATACCATAAAGTAAAATTCCAAGACCTATGAAAAATCTAAAATCGCTGTAAATACTTCCTGTAATGAAGCAATAAGCCGAAGGAATTGCAAATATTAGAAAGAATGCATCGTTTTTTTCAAAAAAACCAGGTTCTACCTGATGATGATCTTTATGTAAATACCATAAAAAACCATGCATTACATATTTATGAGCAAACCATGCCACAAATTCCATGAATGCAAAAGTTCCTAATGTAATCGCAATGTTAATGTATAGCTGCATTTTAATATGATAACAATATGTTTTTTACTTTTTCCATTAACCACATAGGTGTTGATGTTGCTCCACAAATACCAACTTTGTCGTTAACATCGAACATCGTTGGACTAAGCTCATCAGGAGCAGAAACAAAGTAAGTGTTCACATTGTTTTGGCGACATACATCATATAAGATTTTTCCGTTCGATGATTTCTTGCCAGAAACAAATACTATTTTATCATAATTCTTCACAAATGTCCTCAATTCATCATCGCGATTAGAAACCTGGCGACAAATTGTATCATTTGCTTTAACATCGTACCCTTTTTTAATTAGCTCATCTTTAATGGCATAAAATTTATCGGTACTTTTTGTAGTTTGACTGTATAAGGTAAATTTTGAAGGGAGTTCTAGCTCCTCTAATTCTTTAATATCTTGAAAAACAACTGCTTCATTGTTTGTTTGTCCTTGCAAACCAATTACCTCGGCATGCCCGTGCTTTCCGTAGATAAAAATCTTTTCTTGTTCATCGAATGAATTTTTCACTCGATTTTGAAGTTTTAATACAACCGGACAAGATGCATCCATCAGTATTATATTGTTATCTAAAGCAGTTTTGTACGTTTCAGGAGGTTCACCATGAGCACGAATAAGTACTCGTTCGTTTTTGATGTTTTTCAAATCATCGTGGTTGATAATTTTCAAGCCTTTTGCTTTTAATCGCTCTACCTCTTCATCGTTATGTACTATGTCGCCTAAGCAATATAAATAACCTTGTTCTTCAAGAATTTCTTCTGCCATTTCTATGGCATAAACAACCCCAAAACAAAATCCCGATTGCTGGTCAATGCTAACTTGTAAATTCAACATCTCTTTATTTTTCCCAAAAGTAATCATAATAGATTTAAGAGTATAAAAAACAAAAACTGAATAATTAACAATGAAACTGCTACAATGTTTTGTTTATTAAAATGTAATCTATTGAATATCAGCATAAAAATAAATGCGACTGCCCACCAAGCCACATAATTCTGTATTGGAATCTCATACCCAGCCCATTGCCAATAATCGAAACGCATGGCAATAGGCTCTATCAACACATCAAGAGCAACCAAAACCGTAGCCCCGATACCAGCAAAAAGCAATTGATTGGTTAGCTTAAACCTTGTAAGTAAACTTCCCATCGAATAAACCAAGATGAACCAATTAACCCCAATCATTAAAGGGGTATTCCATACTTTATACCCCAAGGTCTTTCCATAAGCGTATTCACCAAAAATTAAGCCCGAATTCGTACCAAGCATTTCAATGAAGAAAGAGCCAACGTAAACGATTACTGAGAAAATGATAAAATTCTTATTCCATGATTGATTATTCCACAATACAATTCCTAACATTAATAATAAATGAAATGGAACTAAGCGCTTAAAAATATGAACCAATGGCTCATTAGCAAATCCAATAATCCCCACGATATGGAAGATTACAATCAAGGCAATGGATGAATATGTTTTTTCTGAAAATATTCTACGTATCATGTTATAAATTTTCAGTTGCAATTTTTGCAGATAATAATGCTAGAGGTATACCTCCACCTGGATGTACACTCCCACCACAAAAATACAAACCATTTAATATATTGCTTTTATTAGCATGACGCAAAAATGCTGCGTATTTGTTATTTGAACTATTACCGTATAAAGCTCCTTTAAAAGATGAAGTCTTCATTTCAATTTTTCGTGGATCAAGTATTTCTTCAAAAACTATATGTGATTCAATATCTACGTTTAGTCTCTTTGAAATTTTATCGATAATATTTTTTCTGGCCACAGAAATTAGTTCGTCCCAATTTTGACCATTATTGTTTGGCACGTTTATCATTACAAACCAATTCTCAGCATTTAATGGCGCATCATCAGGTACTTCTTTACTTGTAATATTTATATAGATGGTAGGATCATCATCGATAGAACCTTTTTCAATGGCATCAAATTCTTTTTGATAATTAGAAGTAAAGAAAAAATTATGTAAATCGAGAGTATTAAAAGTTTTATTAATTCCCCAATAAAAAATAAGTGCTGAACTTGATTTTTCTTGAGTAAGAATTTTTTCTGGTGCTTTAATTTTTGGTAATAATTTTCGATAGGTATACACCATATCCATATTACTTACTACTTTTTCTGCTGCATAAAAAGTGCCATTAGCTTTTACTCCAGAAATATTCTTTTTATGATCGTATATAATTTCTTCAACATTTGAATGATAGATAAATTCTACACCCACTTCATTGGCAAGTTTAACTAATGATTTTGTAATGGAATACATTCCTCCTTCTGGAATAAATGCGCCGAAGGCATGTTCTAAATGTGGTATAACATGCAAGGTTGCTGGAGCTTTAAAAGGATTAGAACCATTGTAGGTTGCATATCTATTGAAATATTGTTGAGCTCTATAGTCTGCAAACATTTCTTTCGATATATCATTCATTGTTTTAAAGGCTTCAATTTTATGAAAATTAAAAACCGAATTTACTGTTGCCCATCTTAAATAGGTACTTAACCTATGTATGCTTCTTTCAAGAAAAACATGGTAAGTAATGTTAAATATAGTTTTGCTTTTTTCTAAAAATTGAAAAACATATTCTGCAGGTGTATTTAATTTTTCTTCCATCTCCTGCGCAAAATTTTGCGCATTGCTATGTGCTACCATTCTAGTACCATCAGCATAAAAATAAATACCTGTGTTATTTAATTTTTTATAATTGAAATAGTCGCGTGGATTCTTTTTGTGTAATAAAAAAAGTTCATCAACATATTGAGGCATGGTAAATAATGATGGGCCAGCATCAAATCTAAAT
>JACCDS011488678.1_pt1 | contig 21861 bp, 20 predicted proteins | sample 7446441 | NCBI WGS metagenome assembly JACCDS01 (sample SAMN15323445, study PRJNA562643) | freshwater metagenome | isolation source: river surface water | place: USA:Blue River Watershed | collected 2017-08-17 | reverse complement strand
GGCATGCACATCGACGACGTCGCGCCGAATCGCTCCTTCTTCTTCAGTAACGGCATGGACCCCGAATACACCGTGCTGGGCCGCGTGGCGCGCCGCATCTGGGCGGTGGCCATGAAAGAAAAATACGGCGCAAACGAACGCAGCCAAAAGCTGAAGTACCACATCCAAACATCAGGCCGTTCGCTGCACGCGCAAGAGATTCAGTTCAACGACATCCGCACCACGCTGCAAGCGTTGATCGCGATCTACGACAACTGCAACAGCCTGCACACCAACGCTTTTGACGAAGCCTGCAGCACGCCCACCGAAGACTCGGTGCGCCGCGCCATGGCGATTCAGATGATCATCAACCGCGAATGGGGTTTGGCGAAAAACGAAAACCCCAACCAAGGCGCATTCATCATCGACGAATTGACCGAGTTGGTGGAAGAAGCGGTGTTGGCCGAGTTTGAAAAAATCGCCGAGCGCGGGGGCGTATTGGGGGCCATGGAAACCGGCTACCAACGCGGCAAGATTCAAGACGAATCCATGCACTACGAGATGCTCAAGCACACCGGTGAGTTGCCCATCATTGGCGTCAACACCTTCCGCAACCCCAAAGGCGATGAAGTCTTGGAAAGCCTGGAATTGGCCCGCTCGACCGAAGAAGAAAAGCAATCGCAACTCCAGCGCCTGCAAGACTTCCACAAGCGCCACGCCAGCGCGTCTCCTGACATGCTCAAACGCTTGCAGCAAGCCGTCATCGACAACAGCAACGTGTTCGAGGTGCTGATGGATGCGGTGCGGGTGTGCTCACTGGGCCAGATCACCAACGCCTTGTTTGAGGTGGGCGGCCAGTACCGGCGCAACATGTGATGGCCCCATGGCCTAAGCGGCGAGTCTGGCCAAAATCAGACTCGCCAAGGCCAAAATACCCGTCATAAACAGAATTCAAGATGTGCACAATGTGGCCATGCAAAGACCTACCCCTTTCATTGCTCCTGAAGTGTTTGACAACGCCGATGCTGCCTTGCAGCGGGTTCAGGCCATTTACGACCAAAGCCTGAGCCACCTGCGCGAGGCCATGCGCCGCTATGTGGCAGGCGAGCCGATGGTCGACAAGGTGCGCGCGTGCTACCCGTTTGTGCGCCTGCAAACCACCACCGGATGGGTTCCGCCCAATAGCCAAGAAACCGAATGGCTGAGCTACGGCTTTGTGGCCACCGCGGGGCGTTACGAAACCACCCTCACCCGACCCGATCTGTTTGCGGATTACCTGCGCCAGCAGTTCTCGTTGTTGTTGGCCAACCATGGTGTGGCGCTTGAAGTGGGTACCAGCCAGTTGCCCATCCCGGTGCACTTTTCGTTTGCCGAGAACGACCACATTGAGGGCGAGATGAGCACCGAGCGCCGCACCTTGATGCGCGAGGTGTTTGACCTGCCCGACCTGACAGCCATGGACGATGGCATTGCCAACGGCACCTACGAGCCCGCACCCGGCCAGCCCGCGCCATTGGCCTTGTTCAATGCCCCCCGCATTGATTATTCGCTGCACCGCTTGCGGCACTACAGCGGAACCAACCCGGTGCATTTTCAGAACTTTGTGTTGTTCACCAACTACCAGTTCTACATTGACGAATTCATGGCGCTTGGCCGCGCCGAAATGGCCAATCCCGACAGCCCTTATGTGGCCTTTGTCGAGCCCGGCAATGTGGTCACCCGGCGCGTGGGCTTGAGCCCACAGCCCGAGGATGCGCTGGGTGCAGCGCCCCCACGCTTGCCGCAAATGCCGGGCTACCACTTGGTGCGCGAAGGCCACAGTGGCATCACCATGGTCAACATCGGGGTTGGCCCGGCCAACGCCAAAACCATCACCGACCACATTGCCGTGTTGCGCCCTCACAGCTGGCTCATGCTGGGCCACTGCGCGGGCCTGCGCACCACGCAACAACTGGGCGACTATGTGCTGGCACACGCCTATGTGCGCGAAGACCATGTGCTGGACGAAGAGCTGCCCTTGTGGGTGCCTATTCCTGCGTTGGCCGAGGTTCAGGTGGCTTTGGAGCGCGCGGTGTCTGATGTGACCGGCTGCCATGGCGCCGAGCTCAAGCGCCTGATGCGCACCGGCACGGTGGCCAGCACGGACAACCGCAACTGGGAACTGTTGCCCGACAACACCCCGCAGCGCCGATTTAGCCAAAGCCGTGCGGTGGCTCTGGACATGGAAAGCGCCACGATTGCCGCCAATGGTTTCAGGTTTCGGGTGCCCTATGGCACCTTGCTCTGCGTGAGTGACAAGCCTTTGCATGGCGAGATCAAATTGCCGGGCATGGCCAACCACTTCTACCGCGAGCGCGTGAACCAGCACTTGCAAATTGGCATTCGTGCGCTCGAGTTGCTACGCGCCGCGGGGCCAGCACAACTGCACAGCCGCAAGCTGCGCAGTTTTGCCGAAGTGGCCTTTCAATAAAAGCAATGACCCTGGTTCTGCTCAACCCACAATCGCGCGGTGGGCGTACCGCCAAGTGCCTCCCCGAGATAGAAAACTGGTTGCACCAGCACGCCCCCGACTGCACCTTGGCAGCACCCCTTAACTTGCAAAAAAGTTTGGGTTTGCTGCGCGCACAAGCCCGCGGCAGCCGCGTGGTGGCGGTGGGTGGCGATGGCACCATCAACCGGTGGTTGCCCGCCATTTTGGCCAGAGAATTGACCTTGGGCGTGGTGCCAATGGGCAGTGGCAACGACAGTGCACGGGCGTTGGGCCTGCACGGGCTGTCTTGGCCAACCACCTTGCAACACGCCTTGCAGGCCCCGGCCCAGGCCGTCGACGTCGGTCACGTGAGTTGGACCGATCTGCAAGGGGTCAGGCACGATTTGCCATTTTTGTCGAGCCTGACGGTGGGTTTTGATTCTGCCGTGGCACTCCGTGCATTGCGAGGCCCGCGCTGGTTGCAAGGTTTACCGCGCTACCTCTGGGCCACCTTGCAAGAGCTGGTTCAACTGCAACACTGGCACCTCAGTGTGCAGGTTGACGGCACCCCATTGACAGAGGGTCCCGCGTTGTTTTTGTCGAGCCTGAACACGCCCACTTATGGCTCTGGCTTGCCGGCTGTGCCGCAAGCCCAAATGAACGATGGTCAACTTGACTTGTTGTTGGCGGGCCCTTTTTCGGCCGCCGGGGCTTCTTTGATGCTGCCCCGCTTGATGACCGGCAAGCACCTGGGGCATCCATTGGTACGAACTCAGCCCTATCAAGAGATGCACATCAGTTGCCCGCAAGGTGTGCCCGTGGCTGCAGATGGCGAATATCTGGGTGTGGCCGCCTCGCTGGAGGTGCGATGCGCTCCCGCCGAGTTGCAGATCGTGGCGGGAGTGCCGCCCTCTGGCGCCGCCTAATTCGGCCGAATCAGTCTCTTCAGACGATTTAGCCCACAAGCCTGCTCAAGACAACAGCAAGAGCGCGCCCCTACAATGCCCCACATGAAAATACTGTTTGTTGCCGACCCGCTGGAATCCTTCAAGATCTACAAGGACACCACGTTCTCGATGATGCGTGAAGCACAAAAACGCGGGCATCAAATTGTCGCGTGCGAGATGACCGATGTGCGTTGGCAACAAGGCGAAGCGGTGACCGCCCAAGTCCGCGAGATCACCTTGACCGGACAAGCCGATGTTTGGTTCAACACCACCGCGAAGCACCGTGCCGCGCTGAAAGATTTTGATGCGGTGGTCATGCGCAAAGACCCACCGTTTGACAGCGAGTACTTTTACGCGACCCATTTACTGGGCCAAGCCGAGCGTGAAGGCGCGCGGGTTTTCAACAGCCCTGCGGCCTTGCGCAACCACCCCGAAAAACTGGCGATTCTCGAGTTTCCCCAGTTCATCGCACCGACACTGGTGACCCGCAGCGAAGCCGATATCCGCGAGTTCCACGCCCAGCACGGAGACATCATCTTGAAGCCCTTGGACGGCATGGGCGGCATGGGCATTTTCAAAGTCGGCGCCGATGGCTTGAACTTGGGTGCCATTGTTGAAACACTCAACCGGGGTGGTCAGCAAACGGTGATGGTGCAAAAGTTTTTGCCAGGCATTGCCAAAGGCGATAAACGCGTGTTGTTGATTGGCGGCAAGCCCGTGCCGTTTTGTTTGGCCCGCATTCCGCAAGGGGGTGAAGTGCGTGGCAACTTGGCCGCCGGTGGCAAAGGGGTGGCGCAACCCCTGTCTGAGCGCGACCGCGAAATCGCAGAGGCCTTGGGCCCGATCTTGTTGGCGCGCGGTTTGATGCTGGTCGGGTTGGACATCATTGGCGACAGCCTGACCGAAATCAATGTCACCAGCCCCACTTGCTTTCAAGAGATCACCGACCAAATGGGCTGTGATGTGGCCGCCTTGTTCGTGGATGCGGTTGAGGCCGCATTGGCTTAAACCGCGCTCACGGCTTCAAATCGCCTTCTTCAAAGGTGTACAAGCGCCCTGGCTCAAAAGCCACCCAAGCTTCATCGGTGGTCAAGGGGGCGGTCACCACCACCGCGACACGGTCGGTCTCATGGGTGTGGTCGGCAAAGTTCACGCTTAAATCGTCGTCACTCAAGGTCGCCTGCATGAACGGATGTCGGCGCAGCACGTAATGCAAATGCGTGCTGGCATGCGCCCACAAAGCCTGCCCGTTGGACAACAAAAAATTGAAGGTGCCAAAGCGCGAAATTTGCGGCACCAACTCGCGCAAAGTCAATGACAGCTCGGCCACGCTGGGCACGCTGGCGTGTGACTTGGCCAGCTCTTGCATCAGCCAACAAAATGCACGTTCGCTGTCGGTTTGGCCCACCGGCTTGAAGTTGCCATGCAGCCTTGGCGCGTAGTCGACCAAATTGCCGTTGTGTGCAAACACCCAATAGCGCCCCCACAGTTCGCGCACAAACGGGTGGCAGTTTTCTAAGCTGACTTCACCCTGCGTGGCTTTGCGGATGTGGGCAATTACGTGGCGACTTTTGATGGGGTAGTGGCGAATCAACTCGGCCACCGGAGATGTGCTGGCACTTTGGTGGTCGACAAAATGGCGCACCGCTTTGCCCTCAAAAAATGCAATGCCCCAGCCGTCGCTGTGGTGGTCGGTGATGCCGCCGCGCTGCGCAAACCCGCTGAAGCTGAAGGTCACATCGGTGGGTGCATTGCAGTTCATGCCCAGCAGTTGGCACATGGTTCAGTCTTTCCCGGATGAAGTGGTCGCTGTGGGCGCGGTGGCAGCCGCTGTGGCGCAACGCTGACAAATACAGGCCTTGTTCTTAGCCGCCTCGGGTACTTGCTGGAGCAGATGCGCACTGAACTGCACACGCGTGCACCAACACGGCTCAGCCTGCGTGGGCTGACTTGACGCATCAGCCCCCACGGGGTCGGGGGCACAGGCCATGGCGCAGCTGTTGGACTGCCCACACAAGGGGCACAGGCAAGGATCAATGGCTGGCGATAGCGACATGGTGCGCAAATTATGAGTTGCTTTGTCGGCGGCGCTGCACCACACGCCAAAGACGTATGGCCAGCACCCCCAAGGGCACCGTGTGCAAGAAGAAGTCAAAGACATCGAGTGGCCGACTCAAAGTGCCCTCGAACAACATGCGCCACTTCTCCACCAAATGCGGCTCGGGCACAAAGGGTGCGCCCGCCAAGTAAACGGCCACAGCCACCAACCACCACATCGGCATCCGGTCAATCCAGCGCATGTTTTTTCCTCCAAACCTGTATTTTCAGGCATCGGCCTTGCGCTGAACTCCGTGGCAAAAAAACGGCTCCCGAAGGAGCCGCATTGATCGGCCGGACCCGCCCCTCAAGCGCGGACCCAAGCAGACAGGCAGGTTAAGCCGCTTTGACGTTCAGACGCCAAGCGTGCAACAAGGGCTCGGTGTAGCCGCTGGGTTGCGCTTTGCCTTTGAAGACCAAGTCACAAGCCGCTTTGTAGGCCGCCGACTTGCTGAAGTTGCCGGCCATCGGTTGGTAGGCCGCGTCACCCGCGTTTTGAGCATCGACCACCGCGGCCATGCGCTCCATGGTTTGCTTGACTTGCTTTTCGGTCACCACACCATGGTGCAACCAGTTGGCCATGTGTTGGCTGCTGATGCGCAAGGTGGCGCGGTCTTCCATGAGGCCAACGCCGTGGATGTCTGGCACCTTGGAGCAACCCACGCCTTGGTCCACCCAACGCACGACATAACCCAAGATGCCTTGGGCGTTGTTGTCGAGTTCCTTTTGCTTGTCTTCTGCCGACCAGTTGGCGGCGTCTTTGGCCACCACCGGGAATTGCAGCAGCTTGCTCAGAGTTTCATCGCGCTGGGCTTTGGCGTCTTGTTTGGCCACGGCCTTTTCCATTTGTTTTTGCAGAGCGGGCACATCCACTTGGTGGTAGTGCATGGCGTGCAAAGTGGCGGCAGTGGGGCTGGGCACCCACGCGGTGTTGGCGCCCGCCATGGGGTGACCAATCTTGGCTTTGAGCATGTCCGCCATCAGGTCGGGCATGGCCCACATGCCTTTGCCAATTTGGGCGCGGCCGCGCAAACCGCAGGCCAAGCCCACATTCACGTTGTTTTTTTCGTAAGCCGCCAACCACGCGCTGTTCTTGATATCGCCCTTGCGCATGACCGGACCGGCCAACATGCAGGTGTGCATTTCGTCGCCGGTGCGGTCCAGAAAGCCGGTGTTGATGAAGGCCACACGGCTCTTGGCCGCAGCAATACAGGCTTTCAAGTTGGCGCTGGTGCGGCGCTCTTCGTCCATGATGCCCAGCTTGACGGTGGAGGGCTTCATGCCGATGACTTTTTCAACGCGGCCAAACAACTCGTCGGCGAACGCCACTTCGGCGGGGCCGTGCATTTTGGGCTTGACGATGTAGACGCTGCCCGTGCGGCTGTTGCGCAGGGGGTGCGAGCCCTTCTTCTGCAGATCGACCAATGCGCAAGTCACGGTGATCATGGCGTCCATGATGCCTTCTGGGATTTCTTTCATGCTGCCATCGGCGGCTTTGTACAAGATGGCAGGGTTGGTCATCAGGTGACCCACATTGCGCACAAACATCAACGAGCGGCCGTGCAGTTTCACGCTGCCTTTGCCCGAGGGCTTGGTGTATTCGCGGTCGGGGTTCATGGTGCGGGTAAAGGTCTTGCCGCCCTTGTGCACTTCTTCGCTCAAGGTGCCTTGCAAAATGCCCAACCAGTTGGCGTAGGCCAACACTTTGTCATCCGCGTCCACGGCGGCCACCGAATCTTCCAAGTCCAAAATCGTGGACAAAGCGCTTTCGGCAATCAGATCCGACACGCCCGCAGGGTCGGTCTTGCCGATCGGGGTGTTCTTGTTGATTTGCAAATCGAGGTGCAAGCCGTTGTGCACAAACAGCAACGATGCGGGCGACTTGGCATCGCCGGTGTACCCCACCAGCTGCTTAGCTTGGGCCAAACCGGAGGTTTTGCCGTTGGCCAGCGTCACCACCAATTTGCCGCCTTTCAACGCATAACCCCGGCTGCCCACATGAGAGCCCGACTTCAAGGGCGCGCAGCGGTCGAGCACGTTGCGGCAGTAGTCAATGACTTTAGCGCCGCGCTTGGGGTTGTAGCCCGAACCTTTTTCGCAACCATCGGCTTCGCTGATGGCATCGGTGCCGTACAGCGCGTCGTACAAACTGCCCCAACGTGCATTGGCGGCGTTCAAGGCGTAGCGCGCGTTCAAAATCGGCACCACCAATTGTGGTCCGGCCAATTTGGCCAATTCAGCGTCCACGTTGGCGGTGACCGCTTTGGCATTTTTGGGCTCAGGCACCAAGTAGCCAATTTGGCTCAGGTATTTGCGATAGGCCTTCATGGCCTTGTCACCCACCACAGGTCCGGGGTTGGCGGTGTGCCACTGGTCCATGGCGGTCTGAATGCGGTCACGCTCAGCCAACAAGGCGATGTTTTTGGGCGCCAAATCGGCGACGATGTCGTTGAAGCCTTGCCAGAACTTGTCCTTCTTGACGCCTGTGGCGGGCAACAAGGTGTCGTTGATGAAGTTCAGCAAGGGGTTGGCCACTTGCAAATTGTGAACGGCGGTGCGTGCAGTCATGAAAGCCTCAATGGAAAGTTAAAAACAGGAATTTTTTTGAATGCATGTGGCCATCCAGGGGCACTGCATTGTTGGGTCTGGATAGACTTTATTCTAAGTATGGATGCAGATAAACAGGGTCAATAGCCATTAACCCATGACTTTTTTGCACAAATCGACTGTTGTCTAATCTCGTCATGACCCGCCTTCCCACCCTTGACGTTTTGATCAGCGAAGTGGGCCCGCGTGACGGCCTGCAATCTGTCAAAGCCACCATGCCCACCGCCGACAAACTGCGCTGGATTGACGCGCTGGCCGCTGCGGGCCTGCGCGAAATTGAGGTCGCCTCTTTTGTGCCGGCTCGCTTGTTGCCGCAAATGGCCGATGCCGCCCAAGTGGTGCAGCACGCCCGCCGTCATGCCGATGTGCGGGTCATGGCCTTGGTGCCCAACTTGCGTGGGGCGCAAGCGGCCTTGGCCGCCGGTGCGCAAAAACTCACCTTGCCGGTGTCGGCCAGCCCCGCCCACTCGATGGCCAATGTGCGCCAATCGCCCGAAGACATGGTGCAAGAAGTCGCCGCTGTGCTGCGCTTGCGCGACGAACTGGCACCGGGTGTGCGGGTCGAAGTCGGCCTTTCGACCGCCTTTGGCTGCACCTTGCAAGGCCAAGTGCCCGAAGACGATGTGCTGCGCCTGGCGGGGCAATTGGCGGCCATTGGGGTCGACGAAATTGGTCTGTCTGACACCACCGGCATGGCCAACCCGGCCCAAGTGAGCCGGCTGTTCAAGCGGATGTTTCAAGAAATGGGCGCGCTCACCGGTGCAGCCCACATGCACAACACCCGTGGTTTGGGGCTCGCCAATTACTTGGCCGCTTATGAATCGGGCGTGCGCACCTTTGACAGCTCGCTGGCCGGGCTGGGCGGCTGCCCCTATGCCCCGGGCGCCTCGGGCAATGTGGTCACCGAAGACCTGGTGTTCATGTTCGAAGCCATGGGCGTGTCCACCGGCATCGACCTGGACCGATTGATGGCCGCACGCGAACCTTTGCGAGCGGGGTTACCCGGCGAGCCGCTGTACGGCATGACCCCCGAAGCCGGCTGGCCCAAAGGCTGGAAACAGTCAAAAAATTGAAGCAATTCAGCGCCGATAGGGGTTAATTCCAACCCATAACCCCCATAATCAGGCGCTATGGACAAACTCAAAGCCTTTGAAACCTTCGTCTCGGTGGCCACCAAAGGCAGCTTGACCGCAGCGGCCCGCGCCGAGGGCGTGGCCCCGGCCATCATCGGGCGACGACTCGATGCCCTGGAAGAAAGCTTGGGCGTGAAACTGCTGGTGCGCACCACGCGGCGCATCACCCTGACCCACGAAGGCAGTGCTTTTTTAGAAGATTGTCAGCGCTTGCTCTCCGATGTGGCCAATGCCGAAGCCAGCGTTTCGGCGGGCGGGGTCAAGGCCAGTGGCCATTTGCGCATCACAGCGCCGGCGGGTTTTGGGCGCCGACACGTGGCCCCTCTGGTGCCTCGTTTTCGCGAATTACACCCCGATGTGTCGATCTCACTCAACCTGAGCGACCGGGTGGTGGACTTGGCGGCCGAAGGTTTTGACTGCGCGGTGCGTGTGGGCGACCTGCCCGACTCGTCTTTGGTGAGTGTGCGCATGGCCGACAACCGCCGCCTGTGTGTCGCCACCCCCACCTATTTGGCGAAACGTGGCACGCCGATGCAGCCCTCCGACCTGTTGCAGCACGACTGCCTGACCTTGTCGAGTGACGCTTCGCAAACCCGCGGTTGGGCTTTTCGCAACCCCAGCGACAGCGGGCAAGAAGTGGTGCACTTGCGCCCCGGCGGCCCGCTCGACTGCTCCGATGGCCAAGTGCTGCACGACTGGTGTTTGGCGGGCTATGGCATTGCGTGGCGCAGCACCTGGGAGGTCGAAAGCGAAATCCGGTCGGGCCAATTGGTCGCGGTGCTGGAAGATTTTGCCGCGCCACCGAATGGGATTTTTGTCGTGTTCCCGCAGCGCAAACATTTGCCTTTGCGGGTTCGGCTGTGGATTGACCACTTGAAGCTGCACTACGCCCAACCCGGCTACTGGCAAACGCCAGCCCACTGACCCCGGGACTTGTGGGGGCAGACAACAAAAAGCCCGGACCTGCCGGGCTTTTTTGTTGTGAGATGAAGGGCCGCCCCTTCCAATGTGGTTTTTACTTTTTCAGGCATTCAGACATGAACGCCTTGCGCTCATCGCCCTTTTTGCCAGCAGCTTCCACGTTGCAGGTTTTCATCTTGCTTTGCTGCTTTTCTTGCTTGTTGGCACTCAGGCAGTCTTTCATGAAGGCTTTGCGCTCATCGCCTTTTTTGCCTTCGGCCGACTTGTTGCAAGTGGCCATCTTGCTTTGTTGGGGTGTTTTGTCGGTTGCTGCGGCCGAGGCGGCTGCTGCGGGGGCTGCAGCAGCGGTGGTCGCCGCGGTTGCCGCGGTTGCTGGTGTGGCGGTGGCCGCTGGGCCAGCGGCAAAAGCCGCACCGGTGATCAAGGCCAAAGCCAACGCAGACACAGAGATGAAATGACGCATTTTTGAACTCCCATTGAAATAAACAGTGCTGCACGGACATGCAACAGTTCATTAACGCACCATTACCCCCAGCGGACAACCCCAGTTGTGTCCAACTGTAAAAGCCGCGGATAAATCGGTTTTGGTGGCCTGCCGCCCGCGCTGGTCTGCGCCCAGCCCCGTAAAATCGCTGCCTATGCTTTCTGCCAAACAACATTTGCTCGCGGCCTTGGCCAACGAGCTCGACAAACTCCAACCCGGCGCTGGTGCGCGTGCGGCCTTTGAATCGCCCAAAGTGGCTGCCCACGGCGACCTGGCCTGCACCGCGGCCATGCAGTTGGCCAAAGCTCTGAAACAAAACCCCCGTCAATTGGGCGAAGCCTTGCGCGAAGCGTTGTTGGCCACCCCGGCGTTTCAACTATGGGTGGACGCGATCGAATTGGCTGGCCCGGGCTTCATCAACATTCGCCTGAAAGACGCAGCCAAGCAAGCCGTGGTGCATGAGGTGTTGCAAGCGGCCGAGTGCTTTGGCGATCAAGCCGCCCAGCCCAACAAAGTGTTGGTCGAATTTGTTTCTGCCAACCCCACAGGCCCTTTGCATGTCGGCCATGGCCGTCAAGCCGCCTTGGGCGATGCGATTTGCAATTTGCTGGCCACCCAAGGTCAGCAGGTTTACCGCGAGTTTTATTACAACGACGCGGGCGTGCAAATCGGCACCTTGGCCAACTCAACCCAGCTGCGCGCCAAAGGTTTCAAGCCCGGTGACGCCGAGTGGCCCGAAGCCGCCTACAACGGCGACTACATCCAAGACATTGCCAACGACTTTTTGGCAGGCAAAACCGTCAAGTCGGACGACCGCGAGTTCACCGCCAGCGGCGATGTGAACGATCTGGACGGCATGCGTCAATTTGCCGTGGCCTATTTGCGCCACGAGCAAGACTTGGACTTGAAGGCCTTTGACGTCAAGTTTGATAACTACTACCTCGAGTCCAGCCTGTACACCAGCGGCAAAGTCGACGCCGCAGTGCAAAAACTGCGTGACGCTGGCAAGACCTACGAACAAGACGGTGCCTTGTGGCTCAAGTCCACCGACTACGGCGACGACAAAGACCGCGTCATGCGCAAAGGCGACGGCAGCTACACCTACTTTGTGCCCGATGTGGCCTACCACATCACCAAGTGGGAGCGCGGCTTCACGCGCGTGGTCAACATCCAAGGCACCGACCACCACGGCACCATTGCCCGCGTGCGGGCCGGCTTGCAAGCCGCCGGGGCGGGCATTCCTGAGGGCTACCCCGACTATGTGCTGCACACCATGGTGCGTGTGATGCGCGGGGGCGAAGAAGTCAAAATTTCTAAGCGCGCAGGCAGCTACGTCACGCTGCGCGACCTGATTGAGTGGACCAGCAAAGACGCGGTGCGTTTCTTTTTGTTGTCGCGCAAACCCGATACCGAATACATCTTTGACATCGACTTGGCGCTGGCCCAAAACAACGACAACCCGGTGTATTACGTGCAGTACGCACATGCCCGTATTTGTTCGGTGTTGAGCGCTTGGGGCGGCGATGTCAGCACATTGGCCAACGCCAATCTGTCGGCACTGCAAAGCCCACAGGCCCATGCGCTGATGTTGGCCTTGGCCAAATACCCCGAGATGCTGACCTCAGCGGCCAACGATTTTGCGCCGCACGATGTGACGTTTTATTTGCGCGACCTGGCCTCGCAGTACCACAGCTACTACGATGCCGAGCGCATACTGGTGGACGACGAAGCCGTCAAGACTGCGCGACTGGCCTTGGTCGCCGCCACCGCGCAGGTGCTGCGCAATGGCCTCAAGGTGCTGGGCGTTTCGGCACCGCAAAAAATGTAACCCGGTAACTCAGCATGCAACACAACTCCCAACGCGGCGGCACCCTGATGGGCTTCATTCTGGGCTTGGTGATCGGCTTGGGCGTGGCCTTGGCGGTCGCGGTCTATGTGACCAAAGTGCCCACACCGTTCTCGAACAAAAACCAAACCCGAAGCAACGACCAAGACGCTAAAGAAAACGAGAAGAACAAGGACTGGAACCCCAACAGCGTGCTGCAAGCCAAACCGCCGGCAGAAGTGCCCGGCACGGCGAACATGCCGGCAACCGAGCCCGGCGCCGGTAATGCCGCAAGCCCCAATGCAACCGCCAATGCAACGCCCAACTCAGCGGCTGCACCCGCTGCGCCAAACGCACCAGCGCCAGCACCCGCCAAGGCCGATGTCAAAGCGGATGTCAAGGTCGAGTCCCGCCCCGCTGTCACAGCCGATCCGCTGATGGACTTGGCCAAATCCAAATCGGCCTTATCCACGCCGGCCGATGCCGCGTCCGGCGCCGATCCGTTTGAGTACGTGATCCAGGTGGGCGCCTACCGCACCAACGCCGACGCCGACAGCCAAAAAGCCAAATTGGCCGCGATGGGGTTGGATGCCAAGGTCTCTGAGCGCGACCAAGCCGGACGCAGCGTGTTCCGTGTACGCTTGGGGCCGTTTGCCGACAAAGCCGCCGCCGAAAAAGTCCGCACCCGCCTTGAAAGCAGTGGCATCGAAAACACCTTGGTGCGCGTGCAACACTGATCACCCCTTTTGGAGCCTTTGAATGAAACGCCGTTATTTTTCCTCCGCCCTGCTCGCCACCACCGCTTGGATCAGCACCTCTGCGGCTTGGGCGCAAGCTGCCTTGTTCAAGTCGGGCAAAGACTTTTTGACACTCGACCGCCCCTTGGCCACGGAAGCAGGCGCAGGCAAAGTCGAGTTGATTGAGTTCTTTTGGTACAGCTGCCCACACTGCCACGCTTTCGAGCCGGCCTTTGGCCAGTGGGTCAAAAACGCGCCTAAAGACGTGGTCGTGCGCCGCATTCCGGTCTCGTTCCGCGACGACTTCGCGCCCCAACAACGCTTGTTTTTCACACTCGAAGCCATGAACTTGCTGGACAGCCTGCATGTCAAAGTCTTCAACGCGGTGCATGTCGAAAAACAACCCCTCAACACCGACGCCAGCATCTTGGCTTGGGCACAAAAACAAGGCGTGGACAAAGCCAAGTTTGAAGAAACCTACAAATCTTTTGGCGTGGCCAGCAAACTCAAGCGCGCCGTGCAATTGCAAAATGATTTCAAGGTCGAAGGCGTGCCCTCCTTGGGCATTGCCGGTCGCTATTACACCGATGGCAGTCTGGCCGGCAACATGGACCGCGCGCTCAAGGTGGCCGAATCGCTGATTGCCCAAACGCGCCAAGGCCGCTGACCTGTCTGCCGCCCCCCGGGCCCAAAGCCCGCCCATGACCAGGGCGGGCTTTTTTATGCCCGAAAGGCCCAAAACCAACAGATTTGACCGCGCTTACACCTACAATCAGCCCGTCATCAGCAAGATTCATGCCCTCAATGAAATACCTCCGCGCCATTGGCTTCATCTTCTCGGGGATCGGCTTGCTGGGCCTGCCCGCTTGGGCCGAAAAAGCCGACCGTGAGAAGCCCATGCAGATCGAAGCGGATGCCATGCGGCATGACGAAAACAAGTTGCTCACCCATTTCACCGGGCAAGTGGTGGCCGTCAAGGGCACCATGGTGTTGCGCGGCGCGCGCATGGAAGTGCAGCAAGACAAAGACGGCCAACAAATTGCCCACGTCTGGGCCGCCCCCAACGAGCGTGTGTTTTTCCGCCAAAAACGCGAAGGGCTGGATGAGTTCACCGAGGGCGAGGGTGAAATGGCCATCTATGACAGCAAAGCCGATGTGGTCACACTGATTCAGCGCGCCGAAGTCCGCATCTTGCGCGGCACGGTCTTGGCCGACCAACTGAACGGCCAAAAAATTGTGTTCAACAACACCACCGAAGTGATGACGGTGGACGGCACGCCCAAAGGTGCCAAAGGCAGCGACTTGCGCGACCAGCGTGTGCGCGCCGTTCTAACCCCGCGCAAAACCAGCGCCACGCCAGCGCCCACAAACAACACCTCGCCTGCGGCTTTGCGAACCAGCCCCAGCACGGGCGAAAACAAAAAACCATGAGTGAAGCCCTTGTGAACAGCCGACTCGAGGCGCACCACTTGCAAAAGGCCTATGGCAGCCGCCAAGTGGTGCACGACGTGTCGGTGCAAGTGGGCAAGGGCGAAGTGGTGGGGCTGTTGGGCCCGAACGGGGCGGGCAAGACCACCTCGTTTTACATGATTGTGGGCTTGGTCAGGGGCGATGGCGGACAGATCTTGATCGATGGCCAAGACGTCACGCGCATGCCCATTCACAAGCGCTCGCGCATGGGCTTGTCTTACCTGCCACAAGAGGCGTCTATTTTTCGCAAGCTGAGCGTGGCCGAAAACGTGCGGGCCATCTTGGAGCTGCAAACCGACGACAAAGGTCACGCCCTGTCATCGGCCGCCATTGAAAAACGGCTGGACGAGTTGCTGGCCGACTTGCGGGTCGACCACCTGCGCAACTCGCCTGCCGTGGCCTTGTCTGGTGGTGAGCGCCGCCGCGTGGAGATTGCACGCGCATTGGCCACCGATCCGCGCTTCATTTTGTTGGACGAGCCTTTTGCGGGCATCGACCCGATCGCGGTGATTGAAATTCAGCGCATCATCGCCTTCCTCAAGCAGCGCGGCATTGGCGTGTTGATCACCGACCACAACGTGCGCGAAACGCTGGGTATTTGCGACCACGCTTACATCATCAGCGAAGGGCGCGTGCTGGCGGCCGGCACGCCCGATGAAATCGTGACCAACGCCGATGTGCGTCGGGTGTATTTGGGCGAACACTTCCGCATGTGATGAACCAACGCCGGCCACACGACACGAGAACACAGCCATGAAACCCGGTCTGTCGCTTCGCATGTCCCAGCACCTGGCGCTCACGCCCCAGTTGCAACAATCGATTCGCCTGCTGCAACTGTCCACGCTGGAGCTGTCGCAAGAAGTCGACCAAATGCTGGACGAGAACCCGTTTCTTGAACGCAGCGAAGACGAAGCCCCCATGGAGGCCTTTGGCCTAGAGCAAAGCGACACCTATGTCAGCTTGGGCGACCGCGTGAGCGAAAGCGCCAGCACCACCAGCAGCAGCGACGACAGTGCCAACGAAGTCCGCGACGAAGCCGTGACCGATGTGGCCGAGAGCTGGGACGGCGATGGCAGCGTGGACATGCGGCCCGACGACAGCGAATGGGGCGGCGATGCAGGGCCACGCCAAAACAACGGCGAAGAAACTGCCGACGCCATCGACTTGGCCCGCAGCAGCGGCTCACTCACCGACTTCTTGCACCGCCAAGCCTTGTCGCTGCGCTTGTCGGACATTGACCGCGCAGCGCTGCGTTTTTTGATCGAGTCGCTCAACGACGACGGCTACCTCACCGACACCTTGCCCGAGTTGGCCGCCAGCTTGGCCGGCAGCGACGATTACGAACAACTTGACGAACTGGTGCACCGCTTCACCGTGGCCCTGAGCTTGTTGCAATCGCTCGAGCCCGTGGGCGTGGGCGCGCGCGACTTGGCAGAATGTATGCGCATTCAAATCAAGGCCTTGCTGAAAGAAGACCCAGACGACGACATTGCGCAAGCGGCATTGGCCATCTGCGGTCAGCCACTCGAGATGCTCGCCAAACGCGACTTCAAACGCTTGGCCGTGGCCTGCGGGCTGGACGAGTCGGTGATCAAAGCCGCTATTCCCTACATTGCGCGGCTTGAGCCCAAACCCGGTCGCCCCTTTGTGCAGGCCGAGCAAAACATCATCATTCCCGATGTGTTGGTGACCAACACCAGCAAATCGGCAACGCCCAAGTTTCGGGTTCAGCTCAATCCTGACGTGATGCCCAAATTGCGGGTGCACGACATTTATGCCAACGCCCTGCGTGGCGGCAAAGGCGACAACCATGCGGGCTTGCAACAGCGTCTGCAAGAAGCGCGTTGGTTCATCAAGAACATCCAGCAACGCTTTGACACCATCTTGCGCGTGTCCACCGCCATCGTGGAACGACAAAAGAATTTTCTGACGCACGGCGAATTGGCCATGCGCCCCTTGGTGTTGCGTGAGATTGCCGACGAATTGGGCATGCACGAGTCGACCATCAGCCGTGTCACCACCGCCAAATACATGGCCACGCCACAAGGCACCTTTGAGCTGAAATATTTCTTTGGCTCTGGCTTGGGCACCGACAGTGGCAGCGCCGCTTCCAGCACCGCGGTGCGCGCCTTGATCAAACAATTTGTGGCCGCTGAAAAACCCGCCAAACCGCTGTCGGACAACCAGATTTCTGAAATGCTGAAAGAACAAGGCATCGATTGCGCACGCCGCACCGTGGCCAAATACCGCGAAGCCCTGAAGATCGCCCCTGCGAACTTGCGCAAAACCCTTTGAGAGTATCTGAGTGAATTCATTGAACCTGTTCATGCCTTGCGCCGCTGGCGTCGAAGGCTTTTTGGCCGACGAGGTGCACGCCATCACCGGCCTCACAGGGCACGACTTGCTGACCGGGCGCGGCGGCGTCATGGCGCGTGCATCGTGGCGCGATGCCTTGCGCATCAACTTGCACAGCCGCCTGACCCAACGTGTGTTGGTGCAGTTGTCGGTCACCGACTACCGCAGCGAAAACGACCTGTACCACGCCGCCAGCGAGGTGGCTTGGGAAATTTGGTTCACGCCCAAACAGACTTTCAAGATCGACATCACCGCACAGCACAGCCCGCTCAATAGCCTGAACTTTGCGGCCCTGAAAATCAAAGATGCCGTGGCCGACCGCTTTCGTGCCAAGCGCGGCGAACGCCCCAGCGTGGACACCGCCCGGCCCGATGTGCGCATTTACGCGCACCTCACGCCCGAGACGCTCACGCTGTACATCGACACCTCGGGTGAACCGTTGTTCAAGCGCGGTTGGCGCACCGACAAAGGCGATGCGCCGCTGAAGGAAACATTGGCCGCGGCCATGTTGGCGGCCAGCGGCTGGGATGCCACCGTGCCGCTCTATGACCCCTGCTGCGGCAGCGGCACCATTCCGATCGAGGCGGCGCAAATTGCCTGCGGCATTGCGCCCGGCTTGCAACGCCGGTTTGGCTTTGAAAAGTTATTGCCCTTCCAGAACCACGTTTGGCAAGGCTTGATCGAGGAAGCCCGCGATTTGGAACACGAACCCACTGCCCCCGTGTTTGGCAGCGATGTGGCGTTTCGAATGGTCGACTTTGCCGAGCGCAACGCCGAGCGTGCTGGCGTGTCAGGGGTGATCGAGTTCCGCGGGGGCGATGCCTTGCAACGCCTGCCGCCCAGCGAAACCCCTGGCCTGATGCTGCTCAACCCCCCTTATGGCGAGCGCATTGCCGCCGCCGGTGTGGCGGGCCGTGGACGCGACGGCTTTCAGCCCGGCGCGTTGGCCGATGCGCGTGCCAGCGCCCGCAACGCCGAGCCCACACACCACCGCGAAACCGCACAAACCGACGACGGTGGCGACTTCTTTGCGCAACTGGCCAGCCACTGGAAGAAAAACTACAGCGGTTGGAGCGCTTGGATGCTCACGCCCGATTTGAAACTGCCCAGCAAAATGCGCCTCAAAGAGTCGCGTCGCGTGCCGATGTGGAACGGCCCCATCGAATGCCGACTGTTCCGCTTTGACATGATCAAAGGCAGCCTCAAGCGCAACCCCACAGAATCGGCGAACGACTCTCTTTCAGGGCCTTCAAGCCCTGCAAACGCCGCCCCATGAACGCCGCTTCGGCCGACAACGCGCCAACACGGCGCGTGCTGGACACCAACATCGTGCTCGACCTGTGGGTGTTTGACGAACCCCAGGCCGAAGCCCTGCGTGCGAGCCTGGAGTCAGGCCACACCCACTGGCTGGCCACCGCCGCCATGCGCGAAGAGCTGGCCCGCGTGCTGACCTACCCGCAAATTGTGAAACGCCTCACGCACCGCGAGCTGCCTGCCAGCCAGGTGCTGAGCCACTTTGACCACTGGGCGCAACTGCAGCCCGACGCACCCAAAGCCCCCTGTGTCTGCAAAGACCCAGACGACCAAAAATTCATTGACTTGGCCGTGACCCACTGCGCGGCATTGCACAGCAAAGACCACCACGTGCTGCGCATGCGCAAGCGACTGGAACGCTGTGGGGTGATGCTCAACCCCGCACCGATCGCCTGAAAACGCCCAGCCCCCTGAGAAATTTTTTGCTCTTTAGAGAACCCTCATGAACACCACCGCAGGCTTGGAAGCCGAAGACTTTGACACCCTCGACAACATCTTGGACGACTTGCGCGAGCGGTTTGATGAAACCCCGCAGTGGGAGTTTTGTGAGGGCTTTATGGCGGCGCTGGTCTGCAGTCGGCGCGCGATTCCCGTGGACGAGTGGCTGCCCATGTTGCTGGGCATTGATCCGGATGAAGCCGAGGGCGGCAGCTTTGCCGATGCCGCACAACGCGAGCAATTTTTGACCTTGTGGCAGCGGCGTTTTGACGAAGTTCGTCTTGCGCTCGACACCCCGGTCGAGGCACTGGACGACGACAAAGCTTATGCGCCAGAAGTGATGGACGTGCGTGGCGCGATTGCCTCGCTGCCCCCTGAGGAGCGAGAAGAAATTGATGACAGCGAGATCCCTGCATTTGCCCAAGTCTGGGCTTTGGGATTTATGTTTGCGGTTGAAAACTGGCCCGATGAGTGGGCCACCCCCAAAGACAAAGATGCCGCCAAGTGGCACGACTTGTCGTTGGAAGCCATCGTGGCCTTGACCGAAGACGATGTGGACGTGCCCACCTTGTCGGCCTTGTCAGAAGACGGCCCACCCAGCGTGAGCGAGAGCAGACTGAACGCCTATGGTGAAGCGCTGTGGGCGGTGTATGACTTGCGCGAAATTTGGCGCAACATTGGGCCGCGTGTGACGCAAGTCATCAAAGACGCGACACCGGGGCGCAACGATCCCTGTTCTTGCGGCAGTGGCAAAAAATTCAAAAAATGTTGCGGCGCCTGATGACGCTGCGGGCAGCACCGCGGCCCTAGAAGCCCACCCTCAGCCTCACACCATCCACGCCGCCAGTGCGTCGCTGGTGGCTTGGGGCAACTCTTCGGGAATGAAATGGCCCGCCGCCATCAACTGCCCTTGAACTTGGCCCGCACATTGCGCTTGCCATAAATCAACCGGCGCGAACATGCGGTTGACTACCCCTCGCTCGCCCCACAACACCAACGTGTCGCAAGCGATTTTGTCGCCGCGTTGGCGGCTGTCTTGGTCGTGTTGCAAATCAATGCCCGCACTGGCGCGATAGTCTTCGGCCGCGCTGTGAATGGCGGCTGACCACCCTTGGCGGTTGAGGGCCGGATTGCAAAAAGCGCGCTCGTATTCGGCCAACGCCTCGGGTTCGATATAGCCCATGCCTTGGCTACCCCAACCACCCAACTTGGCATGCAAATAGGTTTTAGAGTTGCCGCCAATCATGGTCTCAGGCAGTGGCGCAGGTTGGGTCAGGTGGAACCAGTGGTAATAAGCCTGCGCAAAAGCGAAGTAAGGATCTGCCACTGGGCCCGTGACACTTGGCGACTTGCCCCAATGCGCGCCATACATGTCGAATGTGGGGGCGATGTCAATCACGCAGAGTTTGCGCACTCGGCTGGCGTGGTCTAACGCGAGCCGATGCGCGACACGCCCTCCTCGGTCATGCCCGCACAAAAAGAAATCGTCAACACCCAACGCATCGAGCAAGCCGATGACCTCTTGCGCCATAGCGCGTTTGCTGTAGTGCGCGTGCTGGGCGTCACCCACTTCGTGCGACGAGTCACCATAGCCACGCAAGTCGGGCATGACCAAGCGGTAGCGGCCGCGCAGCTGTTGGGCAACGCGGTGCCACATGACATGCGTTTGCGGAAAACCGTGCAACAACACCAACACCGGCAGATGCGTTTGCTGCGCCCAATCGGCTGTGCGGCGAAAACACACGGGCAAGCCAGCGACCTCGGTGGTCAGCCGCTCGAAGCCTTCAAACCACCGCATCAGTCGACCTTGGCACCAGAAGCCTTCACGACCTCGGCCCACTTTTTGTGTTCGGCTTCAATCAGCGCTGCAAACTGCGCGGGTGTGTTGCCACTGGGAATGGCCCCCAAGGTGGCCAAGCGCTCTTTCATGGCAGGAGAGGCCAAGGACTTGGCCACTTCTTGTTGAATGCGGTTGACCACATCGGCCGGTGTGCCAGCGGGGGCCAACAAGCCAAACCAGCTGCTGGCTTCAAACCCCTTCAAACCCGCAGCCTCTTCAACCGTGGGCAATTCGGGTATGGCGGCAGAGCGTTGGCTGCTGGTCACCGCCAGCGCCTTGATCTTGCCGGCCTTGATGAGCTGCATGGCCGAGGGCAAGTTGTCAAACATGACATCCATGCTGCCACCGGCCAAATCCATCAGCGCAGGGCCCGAGCCGCGATAAGGAATGTGCGTCATGAAGATGCGGGTTTGCGACTTGAACAACTCGCCCGCCAAGTGAATGGAAGTGCCATTGCCACTGGAAGCCATGTTGAGCTTGCCGGGGTTGGCGCGCGCGTATTGGATGAAGTCGTTGACGCTGTTGATTTTGTTGGCCGCCGCTTTGTCGGCGTTGATCACCATGACGTTGGGCACGCCAGCCACCAAAGTGATGGGGGCAAAATCTTTGAAGGGGTCGTAGGGCAGCTTGGCATACAAAGCGCGGTTGATGCCGTGGGTGCCGACCGTGCCCATGAGCAGGGTGTAACCGTCACCGGCCGACTTGGCCACTTGCTCTGCCCCCAAGTTGCCACCGGCACCGCCTTTGTTTTCAATGACAAATTGTTGGCCGAATGCTTTGGCCAAATCGGGCGCGATGGCGCGGGCCAAAATGTCGGTGGTGCCGCCGGGTGCAAAGGGCACCACGATCTTGACCGGCTTGTTGGGCCATGCCGATTGCGCCCAGGCCATGGAAGTGCCCGACAACACGATCGCAGCCACCAAGCTCAACAGCGGTCGACGTGAAATCCATGAAGTGGGGGCGTGTGCTGAAAATTCAGAATGGGCAGCCATGGGAGTCTCCTTGCAAATGAGCAAACATGATGCCACCGCCCTGCTCTGGCGCTGTCGCGCAGGCGAAGAATCAGGTGCGTTTTAAGGGTTTGTCCCGGTCAACAAAGCCAGCAAAACGGGCTTTTGCACTTTCCCCAAAGCGCTTTTGGGCAACGTGTCCATGAAGACCACGCGGCGTGGCAACTTGAAGCGGGCAATGCGCGATTGCAAATGCGCCAACACCACATCGGCGGTCAGGCTCTGACCCTGCGC
>JACCDS010210714.1_pt1 | contig 21864 bp, 7 predicted proteins | sample 7446441 | NCBI WGS metagenome assembly JACCDS01 (sample SAMN15323445, study PRJNA562643) | freshwater metagenome | isolation source: river surface water | place: USA:Blue River Watershed | collected 2017-08-17 | reverse complement strand
GGCGCGGGGGGGGCGGGCCGCGGTCGTGCCGCGCCACGAACCCTGTTCGCGTTTTCCATCGACTCATTCGTTCATGAAACCCGTGCGACGCCCTCTCAAAATATGTCTTGTGATGTGTTTCAGGCCGGCATCTTCGGCCTGGATTCGTCATGCCGGCCGCTCAAGCGGGACCGAAATCATTGGGGTGGAACCGAAGCGCCATCCCGTTGAAAAAATTCTAGCGACGCATGGTTCGTGTTCCCGGCTTTGTTTGTTACCGACTGTTCGGGACCGCCCCCGCGATCGGGTCTCGCTTCGGTGCGACGCGCGGATGTCGCGGGGCGTGCCGCCGCTCACCCAGTGGCGCGGAGCTTTCGCAGCCCTCGGAAGGAGGCCTCGCGGTGTCGTGCCCCGAGGCCCTGGCGAAACAACTGCTTACCAAGTGATACGAGCTCATGCGAGTCGGACCATGACTCGTTGATAGACTCGCGCCCAATTTTGTATCGGGCAGATGCCTTGCGGATTTGCCCGATTTCATCACCGGTCGGTGTATTTTTTTGAATTGGGTTCTGCCGTGGGTCACTGTTTTTCCGGGGTGCTGTGTGCGAACGAAACCGGATCGACGTGCCACGGTGGAGCGGGTCGGTCACGGCGTCACGGGGCTGGAGATCTCCGGTCGGCGGCGTCGATGCGCGGGCCGCGTCGCGTGCGCGAGGTCCCTGCCCGGGGGGGCGTCCCGCGGCCCTCCTGGCGTCACCATCGGGCCGGCGCCCGCATCGATCCGCTCGCATGGGTCAACGCCTGACCATGCGCTGGACCGATCGTCTCGGCGCCATGGGGGCCAGCCGATGGCTGCTGCTGCGGCTGTTCGCCGGTCTCTTGCTGCTGGGCAGCGCCTACCCGGCGCACGCGGGCACCGATTTCTGCAGCAGCTACCCGCTCGTGGGGGGCTTTCACGTCATCGATGGCAACGACCCCGCCCTCAACACCCTGACGCTGCCGTCCTCGATCGGCATCGATTCGAACTGCTATTTCAAGAACTTCCCGATTTCGGGCAAGTGGCCGCAGGGCCTGACCTCGACGCTGAATTTCAAGTCCGACGGCTTCCTGGCGATTTTCGAGAACGTCTACTACAGCGGCAACATGGCCTGCTCGACGACCACGACCAAGATCTGGTTCGTCAACAACGCGCAATACGACCCCAACAACAGCTGCCAGAGCCTGTTCATCCCCGTCGAGACCATCGGCAAGCAGACGCCGGGGCCGACGGCCTCGGTCGGTGTGCCTTTCACGTACACGCTGACGGTGCCGGTGATGTACGACCCGGCCACGGGCCAGTACTACTTCCAGCCCTCGGTCAACACCCTGTCCAACGCCACGATCTACGACGATCTGACGGCCACCGGGGCCTCGATGACCTATGTGGGCAACACCGCCTTCCTGGTCAACGGCGCCACCCGCACGCCCATCGGCCCGCTGACGCTGGGCGCCACCCCGACGACCCTCTCGACGCTGGGCATCCCGGCCTCGGACAGCAGCAAGCACATCGTCTTCTCGTCGGACTTCAACACGGCGCTGACCAATATCGCGGCCGGCACGCAGGTCGAGATCCAGATGTCGGTGGTGCTCGACAACGTGCCCGCCAACGCGGCGGGCACGCAGTTCATCAACACCGCCAAGTGGTGGTTCGGCCGGGTGATCGACGGCGTGACCTACAACCCGCTGCCGGGCCAGTCGGGCATCTCGGCGGCGATGACCGTTGTCGAGCCCGGCCTCACGCTGCAGAAAACCAGCTCGCTGACCAACCTCAACGTCGGCACGGGCGCGCCCTTCCGGCTCAACGTCCAGAACACCGGCGGCAGCGCGGCCTGGAACACCACCCTGACCGACGTGCTGCCCACGGGCATGTGCGCCTACGATCCGAGGACAACGGTGAGCGCCCAGGTCTTCGCCACCGACGGCGTCACGCCGGTCTCGGGTGTGCTGGTCGCCGGCACCGACTACAGCGTGAACTACAGCGGCTGCACGCTCAGCCTCACCACGCTCTCGGCGGCGGCCAAGATCGGGCCGACCCAGCGCCTGATCGTCAACTACCAGGCCCGGCTCGACGCCGGCACCGCGCCCGGCCTGGCCTTCACCAACGTGGCCGGCGCCACGCAGTGGTACAGCGGCGCGAGCACCGACATCAACCGGCGCCAGTACAACCGCACGCTGACCAACGGCACGCCCGGCACGCTCGATTTCCAGGACGCCTACACCGTCACGTCCACCACCCAGGGTTATTTCTTCCTCAAGTCGGTCGGCGACCTCACGACCGGCGTGCCGGTGACGGCGGCGGCCTTCCCGGGTGACCGGCTGCGCTACACCCTGCAGATTCAGAACTTCACCTTCCCGACGCTCAACAACGTCACGATCACCGACGACTTCGACGCGCTCAACGCGAGCGCCGCCTTCGTGCCGGGCACGCTCGCGCTGGCCAGCAGCAACCTGCCGGCCGGCGCCACGCTCACCGTCAACCCGACCGGCGGCTCCAAGGGCACCGGTTCGATCACCATCAGCGGTCTCAACCTGCTGCAGAACGACCAGTACCAGGTCCAGTTCGACATCACGCTGGCCTCCAATCTGGCCAACGGCACCAACGTGCTGAACCGTGGCAGCCTCACCGGCACCGATCCGTCCAACGTGGTGTGGACCGGCGTCAGCGACGACCCCTACATCAGCGGGCCCGCGCTGCTGAGCGCCAGCGGCGATCCCACGCCGGTGCGGATCAATGCGCCCGGCGCCCTGGGCAAGGCCAACACCCAGGCCACCGCGGCCATCGGCCAGACCTTCAAGTACCGCATCACGGTGCCCGCGACTCCGGTGGACGTGCCGCTGTACGACGTGCGCATTCTCGACAACCTCGGCCTGTCGGCGGCCAACCTGGGCTATGTCGGCGCCACGGTGGTCTCGGGCGGCAGCTGGAGCCTGAGCAACACCGGCACGGCCACCAACCTCGTGGTCCAGGACACGACCGCCGGCATCGACATTCCGGCTGGCGGCCAGGCGGTGATCGACATCACCGTGGTGCTGCAGAACACCGCGACCAACACGAACGGCCTGAGCTTCAGCAACAGCGCCTCCTACACCTACAACAAGATCAACGGCGACACCACCACGCAGGGCATCGGCGGCGGGGCCACCAGCGCCGCCATGACCGTGGTCGAGCCGGCCCTGGGCATCGCGAAGGCCCTGAGTTACGTCTCGCCGGTCGGCAAGCTCGCCACCGACCCGGCCGCCGTGGGCGATGTGCTCCAGTACACGGTCACCGTCACCAACAACGGCACCTCGCCGGCCTACGACGCCGACGTGATCGACGCCATGCCGGCCAACGTGTCGCTGCTCACCGGGTCGGCGACGGCCACGATCAATGGCGTGTCGGTGGCCGGTTTTGTCCCGGCGCCCACGGTCCTGCCCAGCGGCGCCCTGGTCTGGGGGGCGCAGAACGGCGACGGCAACCTCGACATCCCGGTGGGCGGGACCCTGGTGCTGAGCTACCGGGCCACCGTGCTGTCGGCCAACGGCACGCCCATCACGAACAGCGTCTACACGGACTGGGCCTCGCTCAACGGCGGTCTGGTCGGCGAGCGCAACGGCGCGGGTTGCCCGAGCGTGACCGCCCCCGATACCTATTGCGCCGGCCCGGCCATCGCCAGCGTGAACTCGATCGACCCCACCGCGCTGGCCAAGGCGGTGGCCTCGGACACCTGGACGACGGCGCCCAGCACCGCCAGCGACGCGACGCTGCGCGTGGGCGACAAGGTCGTCTACACCCTGACGGCCACGCTGCGCGAAGGCACCACCCAGAACGTCGTGATCACCGACACCCTGCCCGCGGGCATGGCCTTCGACGGCGTCGTCAGCATCAACGGCGACACGACCGCGCCCTACGCGGCGGCGGCGCCCTTCACCTACAGCAGCTTTGCCGGCCCGTCGGTCAGCGGCAGCACGGTCACCTGGAACTTCGGCGCCGTCAGCAATGCCGTCGACAACAACGCCGCCAACAACGGCTTCGTCATCCAGTACCGCGCGCGCGTGCTCAACACCCTGTCGGCGACGCCGGCCTCGCAGCTGCTGACCAACAGCGCGACGCTCAACTACGCCATCGCCGGCGTGGCCGGCACGCCCAAGGCCGCCAACGCGCCGCTCAACGTCTGGCAGCCCCTGCTGGGCGTGTCCAAGAGCGCCACGCCCGCCGGCGGCGACACCGTGCTGGCCGCGGGCGAGCTGGTCACCTACACGGTGAACCTCCAGAACACGGGCTCCGCGCCGGCCTACAACCCGGTGCTGCAGGACATCCTGCCGCTGGGCATGCGCAATACCACGCCCGTCACGATGAGCGTCAGCCTGGTCAACGCCGGCACCGTGCTGCCCAACGTGACGCCGACCTACAGCAGCGCGACCGGCGTGGCCACCTGGAACTTCGTCTCCGGCGTGGCCGACCAGTACGCGATCCCGCCCGGCGAGACCCTGCGCCTGGTCTACCAGGCCCAGGCCGACGCGACCCTGGGCGCGGGCATGATCCTGACCAATCAGGCGCAGGTGCAGCACTACTATTCGCTCGACAGTTCCGACGCGAACACCGCGCTGCGCAAGGACTACGGCGCCACCGGCGCCGCCATGGTCCAGCTGACCACGGCCTCGGCGACGGCGCTGGCCAAGCAGGCCCTGGTGACGACGGCCGCCATGGGCCAGCCCTTCACCTACCGCATCACCATCCCGGCCACGCCGCAGCCCACGGCGCTGTACGACGTGCGGGTGACGGACAGCATCAGCCTGGCGACCACCGGCGTGACGCTCAACTATCTGGGCGCCAGCGCGCGGCTGGTGTCCAACACCCGGACCTGGGCCACGCTGTCCAACGCCGGAACGGCCACCAGCCTGATCCTGCAGGACGGCAGCAGCGGCGGCCTGGACATTCCGGCCGGTGACCAGCTCGTCGTCGATGTCGTCCTGGTCCTGGGCGACGACATCACCAACAACACCGCCGGCAAGCAGTTCAGCAACACGGCGAACTACACCTACAACAGCGTCAACAACAACGTGGCCACGCAGGCCGCCGGCGCGCCCGGCGCCAGCGGCCCGGTCACCATCGCCGCGCCCAACCTGACCATGCGCAAGAGCGGTCCGGCCACGATGCGCATGAGCCTGCCCGGCACCTTCACCCTCGATGTGCAGAACACCGGCGCCGCCACGGCCTGGAACGTGGTGCTGTCCGATGTGCTGCCCAACGTGACGACCGCGCCCACCGGCGGGATGTGCGCCAGCGCGCCGACCGGCGTGAGCGCGCGGGTCTACCAGGCCGATGGCGTGACCCCGGTCTCGGCGGCGCTCGTGAACGGCACGGACTTCAGCGTCAGTTTCGCGCCGGCCCCCAGCTGCACGCTGACGGTCAATCTGCTGACGTCCGCGGCGGCGATCGCGCCCACCCAGCGGCTGCTGCTCGGTTACAGCGCCTCGCTCGACCCGGCCACGGCCAACGGCATGCAGCTGAGCAATGTGGCCGGCGCGACCCGCTGGCTCAGCGCCGATCCGACGGTGAGCGGCGCCACCGGCCATGTGCACACCTTCAGCAACACGCTGACCAACGGCACGCCGGGGGTGCTCGATTTCCAGGACGTGTTCACGCTCACCACGGAAGCGCCGGTGCTGAGCTTCACCAAGACCGCGTTCAATGTGAGCACCGGCCAGTCCGGCGCCAACGCCAGGCCCGGCGACACGCTGAAGTACACGCTGACGATCCAGAACGTCAGCCCGGTGCCGGCGACCAATTTCTCGCTGACGGACGAGCTCGATGCCTTGAACGCCTCGGCCATGTTCGTGCCCGGCAGCCTGACGCTGGTGAGCGTTCCGGCCGGTGCGAACGCCACGCTGACCTCGGCCACCGGTGGCGCCAAGGGCACGGGCCTGGTGAGCATCAGCGGCCTGAACGTCGACATACAGGGCAGCGCCAACGCGAGCGCGGTCATCGAGTTCACCGTCCAGCTGGTGCCGGTCATCAACAACGCCACCGTGGTGCTCAACCAGGCCAGGATCGGCGGCAGCAGCCTGGCCGCGCAGCTCAGCGACGACCCCGCGGTGGGTGGCGCCACCGATCCGACCCGCACGCTGATCGCCTCGGCGCCGGCCTGGCGCGTGCTCAAGACCGTGCAGGACATGACTTCCGCCACCCCCGGGGTGCTGGCCGGTGACGTGCTGCGCTACACCCTCACGGTCAAGAACATCGGCACGGAAAGCGCCACCGGGGTCACGCTGAGCGACGCCATCCCGAACTTCACCACCTACGTGGCCGGCAGCACGCGGCTCAACGGCAACCTGGTGGCCGACCCGGCTGCGGGTGTCTCGGCCTTGCCGGGCGGCATGTCGATCAACGCACCGGGCAACACCACGCCCGGCGTGATGCGCGCGGACGCCACCGTCACCCCGTCGAACGTGGCGACCATCACCTTCGACGTGAGGGTCAACACCAGCACGGTCAGCGGCACCCTCATTTCCAACCAGGGCTTCGTCAACGGCTCCGGCGTGGCCAGCGGGGCCTTCCCGGTCGCGCCCTCCGACGACCCGGCCACCGCCGCGCCGGCTGACCCGACGCGGGTCATCGTCGGCAATCTGCCGCTGCTCAACGCCACCAAGACGGTGGCCCTGCTGGTGGATGCCAATGGCAACGGCGCCATCGAGGCCGGTGACGTGGTGCGTTACACCATCACGGTCAACAACTACAGCAGCACCTCGGCCAGCGGCGTCACGCTGACGGACGCGACGCCGGCCAATACCACGTACGTGGCCGACACCGTGACACTGAACGGCGCCGGGGTGGGGCGTCCCGATGGCGGCGTGTCGCCGCTGGTCGCGGGGATCGGCCTGCAGTCGCCGGGCAGCGCGGCGGGCACGATCGCGGGGGGCGCCCAGGCGGTGGTGAGCTTCAATGTGCAGGTCAATGCCGGCGTGGCCGGCGGCACGGTGATCAGCAACCAGGGTGAGGTCGCGAGCACCCAGCTGCCGACGCTGCGCACGGACGCCGACGGCAATGCCGCCAACGGCTACCAGCCCACCACCTTCGTGGTCGGCAGCGCGCAGCAGCTCACCATCAGCAAGGCCGTGACCGTGGTCGGCGGCGGCGCGGTCTTGCCGGGTTCGCTGCTGGAGTACCTGGTGACCGTGTCCAACAGCGGCACGGTGGCCGCCACCAACGTGGTGCTGAGCGATGACCTGGGCACCTTGCCCCTGGCCTCGCAAGTCAGCTACGTGGCGGGCTCGGCCCGCCTGAACGGCGCGACGACGGGCGTCAGCGTCGCGGGCGCGCTGATCACGGCCGACTACGCGGGCAGCTACGGCAATCTGGCCGTGGGCGCCAGCGCGCAACTGCGCTTCCGGGTGCAGATCGCCAACGGCCTGCCCCTGGGCACCACCATCACCAACACCGGCCAGGTGGCCTGGAACAACCCGGCGCTGACGGCCTCGGCCAGCGTGTCGGTGGCGGTCGGCGGCATCCCCGGCTCGGCCAGCCTGCGTGGCAGCGTCTGGGACGACCCCAATTTCAACAAGGTGCTCGACACCGGTGAGCGGCCCCTGGCCGGCTGGAGCGTGGACGTGCTGCGCAACAACGTGTTCCTGGGCTCGGTCACCACGGACGCGAGCGGCCAGTACAGCGTCACCGGCCTGACACCCTCGACCGGCCCGTCCGACCAGTTCTCCCTGCGCTTCAATGCGCCCGGCAGTTCCGCCACGACCGCGAAACTGGGCTACGCCGATTCGATCTACACCAACGGGCTGCAGTCCATCAGCGGCATCACCGCGGCGTCGGGCAGCAGCCTGCAGAACCTGAACCTGCCGATCTCGCCCAATGGCGTGGTCTACAACGCCATCGTGCGCACGCCCGCGGCCGGCATCATGCTCAACCTGCTGCGCTCGGGCAGCGCCATGGCCCTGCCGTCGAGCTGTTTCGACGACCCGGCCCAGCAGGGGCAGATCACGCTGGCCAGTGGTTATTACCGCTTCGACCTCAACTTCAGCGACCCGGCCTGCCCCTCGGGCGGCGACTACCTGATCCAGGTCACGACGTCCAGCGCCTATGCCGCGGGCCTGTCCAAGGTCATCCCGCCCACCTCGGATGCGAGCACGCTGCCGTTCTCGGTGCCGGGCTGTCCGGGCAGCGCCTCGGATGCGATTGCGGCCACCACCACCTACTGCGAGGCGCAGGCCTCGCCCGACGCGCCGGCGGTGGCGGTCCCGGTGGGGTCGGGCACCAGCTATTACCTGCGCCTGAGCTTCAGCAGCACGCAGATGCCCGGGACGAGCCAGATCTACAACAACCACATCGCGGTCGATCCGGTGCTGGCCAATGCGGTGTCCATCACCAAGGTGGCGGCCATGCAGACCGTGACGCGCGGCCAGCTGGTCCCCTACGCGATCACGGTCAGCAACACGCTGCCGGTGAGCCTGTCCAGCGTGAGCATCGTCGACACCTTCCCGGCCGGCTTCAAGTATGTGGCCGGATCGGGCCGCGTGGACGGCCTGCCGGTCGAGCCGGTGGCCGCCGGCTTCCAGCTGAGCTGGGGCAATCTGCAACTGGCCACCAACAGCAAGCGGGTGATCCAGCTCATGCTCATCGTGGGCGCGGGCGTCGGTGAAGGCCAGTACGTCAACCGGGCGCAGGTGATCTCGGGTCAGACCGGCGGCGCCGCCTCGGGCGTAGCCACGGCGGCGGTGCGCGTGGTGCCCGATCCCACGCTGGATTGCTCCGACCTCATCGGCAAGGTCTTCGACGACGCCAACCTCAATGGCGATCAGGACGAGGGCGAGAAGGGCCTGCCGGGCGTGCGCCTGGTGACCGCGCGCGGCCTGATCGTGACCACCGACCCCCACGGCCGTTTCCATCTGACCTGCGCGGTGGTTCCCGACGCGGACCGCGGCTCCAACTTCATCCTCAAGATCGATGACCGCTCGCTGCCCAGCGGCTACCGCCTGACCACCGAGAACCCGCGCGTGCAGCGCGTCACGCGCGGCAAGATGAGCAAGTTCAACTTCGGCGCCACCCTCCACCGTGTCGTCAGGCTGGACCTGTCCGACGGGGTCTTCGAGCCCGATACGACCGAGATCCGCGTGCAGTGGCGCCAGCGCCTGGCGCTGCTGCTGGGCGAACTGAAGAAGTCGGCTTCCGTGCTGCGCCTGTCCTACCTGGCCGAGGTGGAGCGCGAGGGCCTGGTCAAGGATCGCCTCGCCCTCGTCAAGCGGGAGATCACGCAGGCCTGGAAAGAGCAGGCCGGGAGCTACGACTTGCCCGTCGAAACGGAAGTGTTCTGGCGCACGGGCGGGCCGCGCTGAGCCGGCGGGAACAAGCACACACATGGCAAAACTCCTGATCCCCGCCGCGTTCTTGCTCCTGGTCTCGGCCTCGGCCTGGGCGCAGGTGACGACACAGAACGGCAGCCCGGGCACACCGGGCGGCCAGACCGTCTACGAGACGCCGGTGCTGGGCGAGGCGGTGGAAAAACTGCTGAGCCCCGACGCTCCGTACACGCCCTGGCTGCAGGACGAGAGCCGCCTGCCGGCGCCCCAAGGCGACCGCATCGAGATCCGCAAGGTGCTGGAGAAGAACGTGCGCACCATCAAGCTGCAGAACGTCGTCCCGCCCATCCTGTTCGGCTCGGGCGAGGCGGCCATTCCGCCGGAGTACATCGAGCAGGTGCGCGCCATCCTCGACGGCATGAAGGACCGCAGGAACGTGCGCCTGCACCTGGTGGGGCACACCGACAACGTGCAGCTCAGGGGCGAGGCCCAGACCCGCTACGGCGACAACGCCGGGCTGGCGCGCGAGCGCGCCGGCGTGGCGGCGGAGTTCTTCCAGAAGGCGCTCAAGCTGCCGCCCGAGTCGGTGACCTACGAAGGCATGGGCGAGCGCCAGCCGGTGGCTTCCAACACGACGGCCGCCGGGCGGGCGAAGAACCGCCGCATGGAGGTGGAGGTCTGGTACGACGAGATCGACGAGAAGCTGGTGGACAAGGAGATCGTGGTCCCCCAGAGCATCAAGCGCATCAAGATCTGCCGGGTGGAGCAGATGTGCCGCATCAGCTACCAGGCCGGCCATGCGCGGCGCACCCGCGTCAAGAACCTGATCGCCCCCTTCCATTACGACGACGACAGCACCGCGGTGCCGGCCGACTACCAGCAAAAGCTGCTGCAGGTGCTGGGCGACCTGGGCAACAAGCAGGGGGTGGTCGTCAAGTTCATCGGCCATACCGACAACACGACGCTGAGCGGGCGCGACGAGCGCATCTATGGCAACCATCTGGGCCTTTCGAAGGCGCGTGCGCGGCGTGTCGCCCTGGCCTTGCAGGACGCGCTGAAGCTGCCGGCCAGCGCGGTGGAGAGTGATGGCCGGGGCGCCGCCAACCCCCTGGCGCCCAATGAGAACGAAATCGGGCGCGCGGCGAACCGCCGCATCGAGGTCGAGTTCTGGTACGACGATCCGCTGCAGGTGCTGTCCACGGAACCGCAGCTGTGCCCGGAGGCCGCCGGCGCCGAGACGGTGACGCGCATCCACGTCTCGCCCACCACCACGATCAAGCCGGTGCCCTACGAGAACGGCAAGCCGCTGATCCCGCCGGCTTATGCGCAGGACCTGGCCCGGGTGATGGCGGAGGTCCAGGGCAAGACCCGCGTGCGCCTGCGCTTCATCGGCTACACCAACAACGACCGGCTCGACCGCCGCACGGCCCTGGCCTATGGCGACGACATCGGCCTGTCTTCCGCCCGCGCCCGCGTGGTGACGCAGGCCATCCAGCAGCAGCTCGGGCTCAAGGCCGAGCAGGTGGAGTTCGAGGGGCGGGGTTATGTGCAGTCCTCGGACGTGGTCAATACCGGCTTCACCGAGGCCGAGGCCTCGCGCGTCGAAGTCCAGGTGGTGTATGACGAACTCGCGGCGCTGGACAACCAGGAAGGCCTGGACATCACGCGCCTGACGCGCGAGGTCCAGGTGGCCAACCCCTATGGGCTGAACCTGATGCGCATCACGGTGGACGGCAAGCCGCTGGACGATCCCGGCAAGAGCATCGCCGACGTCGAGCGCTGCACCGACGTGGCGCTGGAGAAGGCCCGGATCCAGTTCAAGTACGACAACCTGAACATGAAGCCGCGCCTGAACGTCACGGCCTGGCCCAATGCCGTGCGTTACCGCGACGATCCGGCCACGGACCGCCGCGACGACCAGGTCGATTTCCGGGCCTATTCCAATTTCCCGGCCTTCATCGCGAAAGCCGAAGTCCGCATCTTCGATCAGGACAAGTCGACCCGCGACCAGCCCCTGGCCGTGGTGGCGTTGAACACCGAAGGCCGGGGCCAGTGGCGCGCCGACCTGCCCGAGTATTCCGCCCCGGGGCGCGAACTCAAGTACCTGCTGCGCGTCCACGACAAGGACGGCAACTTCGACGAGACGGCGCCGCAGCCGCTGTGGATCCTGGACCAGGTGACGGCCGAGCTGAACGAGCAGGACGTCGAGCGGGAACTGCTGGTGGGCTACGGTGAAAACCGCCTGGCGGTCGAAAACATCCCGCTCAACGGCGGCACCATCAAGGTCCATGGCTCGAACATTCCACCCGGCCGTCGCCTGTCCGTGGCCGGCCGCCCGGTGCCGGTGGCGGCCAATGGCGAGTTTGCCGTCGAGGAGATCCTGCCGCACGGACTGCACACGGTGGAGGTGTCGGTGCTGGACGCGGCCGGCAACGGCGAGGTCTATCTGCGCGACCTCGAACTGGAGAAGCGGGACTGGTTCTACGTCGGCATCGCGGACATCACCGCGGCATCGACGGTGACCAACGGTCCGGCCAGGCTGGTGAGCAACGAAGCCGGGCATTACGACAACGGCCTGTCGCTGGACGGTCGCCTGGCCTTCTTCACCGACGGGAAATTCGGCGACAACTGGCAGCTGCGGGCCAGCGCCGACACGCTGGAGGGCCCGGTGGGCAGCCTCTTCAGCAACTTCATGCAGAAGACGCCGGATGCGATGTTCCGGCGCATCAACCCCGACTATTTCTACCCCAGCTACGGCGACGACAGCACCACCGAGGATGCCGCGCCGACGCTGGGCAAGTTCTACTTCCGGCTCAAGAAGGACGCCCATTACGGTCTGTGGGGCAACTTCAAGACCGGCTACACCGGCAACAGCCTGGCGCATGTGGACCGCACGCTGTACGGCGCCAATCTGCACATCGAGCCCGCGCAGGTCACCAGCTTCGGTGAGAAACGCCTGCTCATGGACGGCTTCGTGGCCCAGCCGGGCACGGTGGCCGGGCGCGACGAGTTCCGCGGCACGGGCGGCTCGCTCTATTACCTGAAGCACCAGGACATCATGTCCGGCTCCGACCGGGTGCGCATCGAGATCCGCGACAAGGTGTCGGGCATGGTGGTGGGGGTGAAGAACCTGGTGGCGGTGCAGGACTACACCATCGACTACCTGCAGGGCCGCATCCTGCTGAATGCGCCGCTGTCGCCGATGGCGCAGGACAACCTGCTGATCGTCAGCGACATGGGGTCGGGCAACGAAGCCTACCTGGTCGTGCGTTACGAGTACTCCACCGGTTTCGAGCAGATGGACAACCTCTCCACCGGTGGCCGCGCGCACTACTGGCTGGGGGACACGGTCAAGCTCGGCGTGACCAGCAACAAGAACACCGACCCGGGCGCCGAGAGCACCCTGACCGCCGCCGACCTCACCCTGCGCAAGAGCGCCGGCACCTGGCTCAAGCTGGAACTGGCGCAGAGCGCCGGCCCGGGCACGACGGCCTATGGCTCCAACGACGGCGGTTTCAATTTCACCTCGACCAGCAATGCCGTGACCCTGGCCGGCCCCAGCGATGGACAGCATGGCGCCAGCCGCGTGGACGCCAGCGTCGACTTCAAGGAGGTGAGCGAAAACGGCAAGGGCAACGCCACCTTCTATCGCCAGTCCGTCGAGGCCGGTTATGCCGCGCCGGGCGTGATCGCGCGGACCGACGTGGAACAGGTGGGCGGATCGGTCAAGACCGCCATCACCGAGTCGACCGACCTGCGCCTCAAGGCCGACCGCAAATCCCAGGACCTGGCGCTGGAGACCTCGGCGGTCGAGGTCAATGTGGACCACCGGCTCGACGAGCGCTGGACACTGAGCTCCGGCGTGCGCAACGACAGCCGTACCGACCGCTCGCCGGTCGTTCCGCTGACCCAGGTGCAGGGCGAGCGCACCGACGTGGTCGTGCGCGCGGCCTACGACTCCCGGGAGAAATGGACCGCCTATGGGTATGCCCAGGACACGGCCGCCACCAGCGGCAACCGCGAGACGAACGGCCGGCTGGGCGCCGGTGGCAGCTACCGGCTCAGCGACCGCTTCAAGATGAACGGTGAACTGTCCGAGGGCGACATGGGCACGGGGGCCCGCCTGGGGTCGGAATACCTCTACTCCGACCGGACCACCCTGTACACGGCCTACGCGCTGGAGAACGAGCGCTCGGACAACGGCATGCGCGCCAACCGCGGCAACATGATCGCGGGCGCCAAGAGCCATTACTCCGACACCGTCAGCGTGTTTGCCGAGGAGAAATACACGCACGGCGATGTGCCCACGGGCCTGATGCATTCGACCGGCGTCAACTATGCGCCCAACGACCGCTGGAATTTCTCGACCCATGTGGACAGCGGCAGCCTGCGTGACAACCGAACCGGCGCCATCATGGACCGTTCCGGCCTCGGGATGGCCGTGGGCTACGGCTTCGAGGCCGTCAAGGTGGCCAGCCTGTTCGAATACCGGCACGACCAGGTCCAGTCACCCGTCGATCTGAGCTACTCCAACCGGACCAGCTTCCTGACCAAGAACAGCCTCAAGTACCAGCTCAATACGGACTGGCGCCTCATCGGCAAGCTGAACTACTCGCAGAGCAAGAGCTCGCTGGGCGCGTTCTACGACGGCACCTTCACGGAAGCGGTCATGGGTTATGGCTATCGCCCGGTGGCCCATGACCGTCTGAATCTGCTCTTCAAATACACCTACTTCTACAACATGCCCAGCGCGGGCCAGACCACGGTGGCGAACACGGCGGTGGCCTTCATCCAGAAGAGCCACATCCTTTCCGTGGACGCGATCTACGACCTGACCCCGCGCTGGTCGGTCGGCGGCAAATATGCGCACAAGGCCGGCCAGGTCAGCGAGGACCGCGTCAATCCGGTGTTCTTCGAAAGCACCGCCGACCTGTACATCGCCCGCGTCGACTGGCACGTGATCCGCAAGTGGGACCTGACCCTGGAAGCCCGCGCGCTGTCCCTGCCGCAAGCCGGGGACGTCCGCAGCGGCGCCCTGACGGCGGTCTATTACCACCTGTCAAACAACGTCAAGCTGGGGGTTGGTTTCAACTTCACCGATTTCTCGGACGACCTGACCAATCTGAGCTACACCCACCGCGGCCTGTTCATCAACCTGGTCGGGAAAATCTGAGGCGCGCCAGCGGTCTCTCGACCCGTCGTTCGAACACGAAGGCCAGCGCCACGCTGCCAGCCCAGCCCAGCAGCAATGCCAGCAGACCGGTCAGCGGCCCCTGCAGGCCCAGCCGCGCGTACAGCGCATTGGCCAGCATCAGCACCGGAAAATGGACGAGGAAGAGCGCGTAGGAGCTGCGCCCCAGCGCCTCCAGCGCGTGCGCCCACCCGGCTGGCCAGTGCCGGACGGCGCTGACGCGCTGATGGGCCAGCCCCAGCAGCAGGGCCGTGAGGGCGGCCAGGGCGATGCGCGGGCGCCAGTCCAGCAGCAGGGCCGCGATGCCGAGCACGGCCAGCAGGCCCAGCCAGCGGGCGGGATGGCGTGAGCGCGCCGCGCGCCAGGCCAGCGCGCCGAGCGCGTAGCTGCCGAAAAAATAGGGGGCCCAGCGGTCCCAGCCGGCCTCGCGGTTGAAGTGCAGCAGCGAAGCCAGCATGAGCCCGGCCACCAGCCACAGGGCCAGGGCGGGGCGTGCGCCACGTTGTCCGAGCCAGAGCAGCAGCGCCAGCAGGGCATACAGCTGCAGGTCGATCGCCACGTACCAGACTCCGGCCGACAGGGCTTCGGCATCGACCGTCTCATGCAGCAGCAGGGCGTGCGCCAAAACCTGGCCCCAGGCCGGCGGCGCCGGGATGAAGTCGGCGTCCAGCCCGTGGCGCGCCAGGGCGGCGGCGACCATGGCCAGCACGATGGCCACGGTGAAGGGCAGGGCCAGGCGCAGGTAGCGCAGCAGGACGACACGGCCCAGGGTGGACGCGCCGTGGCGCATGGCCGGCAGCAGGCCCTGCATGGCGAAATAGCCGCCCAGCACCAGGAAGATCTGCACCGCCATGCGCGCGTAGTCGTAGAGCCAGCCCATCAGCGCGGGGGCGGCGAGGGCCGCCGCGTCGGCCAGGGGGCCGTAGGCCGAGAAGTGGTGCAGCACGATCAACTGCGAACCGATGCATTTGAGCGCATCGATGTGCGTCTGCCGCGCCTGCATGGCGGCTCAGGTCCGGGGGATGGGCATGTCCGAGGTGCCGGGGCGCACCCAGCGCGCGAATTCGCGCGTGGTGTCCATGCAGCCGCCGGCCTCGGTGTAGACGCCGCGCGGCTCGCGCCAGCGGGTCATGCGCGCCATGACCCGCGCGAGCTCGACCGGATCGGCCAGGGTGGCGGCGATCAGGGGCTTGATGCGTTCCTCGTCGATGCGCGACTCGCCTTTTTCATCGCGGTACAGGCCGTGGCGCCAGTGGTAGATCTCCACGCACTTGTCGATCAGATGGTAGGGCTGGTGCTGTTTCCAGAAATTGGTGAAGAGGCCGCTGCCCAGGTACATGACCCAGGAGCCTTCGAAGCCGCAGGCATCGGCCGAAGGCTCGTCGGGGTTGCGGAACCAGACGCGGTCGCCCGGCACGTAGTACAGCGGCGGCACGGGGGTTTCCATCGAGCCCTGCTCGCGCAGGAAGACGGTATGGAATTCCTCGGACATGATGGCGCGCTGGCGCCAGACGTCCTGCAGGCGCTCGAACAGCTCGGGGTTGCTGCGCGCCAGTTCCTGGGCGATGCCCAGCAGGGTGACGTACTCGGTGGCGCGGTAGCAGGAGAAGGAATAGAGCCGGCCCGAGACCTCGGGCTGGGTGGTCTTGATGAGGGCGTCGATCAGCGGCACCCCCGGCAGCAGGGTGAAGCCCCGGTCCTCGTCGTAGCTCCAGCAGTCCTGCGGGCGTTCGGCCGCATCGGTTTCGAAGGCCAGGGTGGTGCGGCGCGCGGCGCGCACGATGTTGCGGCGGATGTAGATGGCCGACTCCAGCTCGTCCAGGCTGGGGTAGTCCAGCCCGGTCGGGCTCATCAGCAGGGTCAGCAGGATTTCGCGCTGCAGATCGGCATCGCTGTCCAGGGTGCGCAGGCCCAGGGTGCTGGCCAACTGCATGGTGTCGTGGCCTGGCGCCCAGGCCTGGGTGGTGGGCTGGTCGAGCCAGAGGCGGACCCAGGGACCCAGGCTGTCCTCGCCGGTTTCGGCGTGGACCCGGGAGTGCAGATCGGCGGCGCCCAGCCGTTCCAGGGTGACCTGGCGCAGGTGCCCGGCGCTGTTGGCGCCCGGGCCGCGCACCAGGATGCCGCGACTGGCGGGCCCTTGCCCTGTCTGCTCCATCGTGGTGTATGTCTCCAGCAGCTTTCTCATAAGTATGCGAGGTATGCGATCAATATACCCCAAGCTTCGTGGGGTCAAGCTTGGGGATTACTCCGGGGTGGGGCGGGCTCGATAATCTGGGCGGTCACGATCAGGTTGGATCGTGTCCACGCTGTTCCGGAGCATCTTGACCTGCCCCGGCTGCGTTTTCCACCCCATGCGGAGCTCTCTGGATGATCACCGAACGACGAACCTTTCTGATGAACGCGGCAAGCCTGTCGGCCGCCTACATGCTGCCGGCGCTGGGCCTGGCGCAGACCGCGCCGACCCGGCGCCAGTTCAATCCCCGGCCGGGCACCTGGCGCACCTTTGAAGTGACGACCCGTGTGGACGTGCAGCAGGCCGAGGGCGCCACCCACGTCTGGCTGCCCGTGCCGTCGGTGGACGCTGACTGGCAGCGTTCGCTGGGCAGCAGCTACGCCAGCAATGGCGCCGCGCGCATGGAGAGTGATGCCGTCTACGGCGCGCGCCTGCTGCACGTGACGTTCAATCCCGGCGAGCAAGCCCCCTGGGTCGAACTGAGCAGCCGCATCCAGACCAACAGCCGTGCCGTGAACTGGGCCGCGAAAAGGCCGGTGCAGGAAGCGGCCGCCAATCTGCGTTTCTGGACCCGGCCCACGGCCCTGCTGCCCACCGACGGCATCGTGCGCCAGACGGCGCTGCAAGCCACGCGCGGCGCCGGGACCGACGCCGAGAAGGCCCGCGCCATCTACGACTGGGTGGTGCGCAACACCTGGCGCGAGCCCAAGGTGCGCGGCTGCGGCGAGGGCGACATCAAGACCATGCTGGAGACCGGCAACCTGGGCGGCAAGTGCGCCGACCTCAATGCCCTGTTCGTCGGCCTGTGCCGCGCCGTGGGCCTGCCCGCGCGCGACGTCTACGGCCTGCGCCTGGTGCCTTCGGCCTTCGGCTACAAGGAACTCGGCGGCAACCCGGCCAGTCTCAAGGGCGCGCAGCACTGCCGCGCCGAGGTCTATCTCAAGGACTACGGCTGGGTGGCCATGGACCCGGCCGACGTGGCCAAGGTCATGCGCCTGGAGACGCCGCAGTGGATCAAGAATACCAGCGACCCGGTGGTCGCGCCGGTCAACCAGGCGCTGTTCGGCGGCTGGGAAGGCAACTGGCTGGCCTGGAACATGGCGCACGACGTGGCGCTGCCCGGCGCCCAGGGGCCGAAGCTGGGTTTTCTGATGTACCCGGTGTGCGAGACCGCCGACGAGCGCCTGGACTCCTACTCGCCCGACGCCTTCAGGTACCAGATCACGGCGCGCGAGCTCACGGTCTGAGCCGGGCGAACGTCAAAAAGGGCGCCTGGGGCGCCCTTTTTGTGTGTGGCTCTGATGGAGGGGCTGGATCTGGCCCTAGTTGCGCAGCTTGCCGCCGCGCGTGACCATGGCCAGCTCCACGTACTTGCTGCCATGGTTCTGCTCGGGCCCGTAGTGCACCGTGTAGCCGCCGACGTCGTAGCTGCCCAGGTTGCGCATGGCGGCCAGCAGGGCCTTGGGATCGCCGGGTTTCCTGCTGCGGCGCATGGCCTCGGCCAACACCTTGGCGCCGATGCAGGCCTCCAGATGGGTGCTGTTCATGGCCTTGGTGATGCCGGCGTCCTGCAGGGCCTTGCCGCACTCGCGGATGATGGGCAGGGAGGCAGAGGCGTTGGGCACCACCTGGGAGATGGAGGCGCCGGCGCCAGCGGCACCCGCGGCGTCGATGTACTGCTGCGCGCCCACGAAGGACAGGCTGGACATGGGCACGAAGAGCCCGCGCGCGGTCAGCTGCTTGCTGATGTCGGCGGCCGGACCCGAAAGCACGGTGTTGATGATGACCTCGGGTTGAAGGGCGACCAGTGCATCCATCTTGGCCGCGTCGAACTTCGCATTGCGCTGCAGTGCAAAAGCCTTGGGGGTCTTGCCCTGGCGCACCAGGTATTCAGTGACCACGCCCAGGTTCTGCACGCCGACCTCGTCGTCGTAGTGCACCACCACCACCTGTTTGAGACCCAGGCTGGTCCAGAAGGCCAGCATCTTTTCCAGCTCGTCCCCATAGGAGGCGCGCAGCGTGTAGACGACGGGGCTGGCCTTGCGCACGGGATTGGCGCCGGAGAAGGGCGCGTAGAAGAGCACACCGGCCTTCTCGGCCTGGGGCATGGCGTCCAGGCTCAGGGTGGCAGAGCCGTAGCCGAACAGGGCCACCAGCCCCTTGGTCTGCAGCAGTTTGGTGGTGTTCTCGCCAGCGAGCTTGCGCTGGTTCTGGTCGTCCAGGGTGTGCAGTTCGACCGGCGCGCCAGCCACGCCGCCCTGGGCGTTGAGCATCTTGAAATAGGCCTGCGCGCCGTCGCGGATGTCCTGACCGAAGACGGCGTTGCTGCCGGACAGCGGGGAAGACTGGCCGACGACCCAGGCGTTCTGAGCCTGGGCGGTGGTGTGCAGCAGACTGCCCAGAGTCCACAGCAAGGTGGCCAGGCCCAGGCGTTTGAAGAGTCGAGATTGCATGATGTGCCCCATGAATTGCGAGATACCGCCATGGTGGGGCAGAACTTGTTTCAGAAATAGGCCCCAAACAGAAACACCTGTGTTTGGATGTATATCCGTGTAAGCAATCGTTACAAAATCACTCGATTGCGAAGTTTGCCCCCGCAGCCCATCACATCATGGGGTCTGCTGGATCACGACAGGCTGTTCCGATCGGAGGATCTTCAGGATCGGATCTTCCCTCCGGAGGCTGTGAGCCAGATGCGCGACACCACTGCCCGTCAAATGACCTTTGTCGAAAATCAGCAATGCGTCGTCTTCAAAAAGGGGGCCAACATTCTTTCTGCAAAACAGGGAGATCTTGTCGACATAACTGATGTCGTTCGTCAATCCCGGCGCGCTCGGCTTGTTTGCCTGGGCGGGAACACCGCAGAGCGGTCGACTGCTTCTCCCACGCTGCTGGCCGTCGCGGCAACGCAAGCCGTGGTGCGGCCCCCTGCTCGTGCGCAGACCTAGGCCCGCCGGCACCGCAAGGTGCTCAGTTGCGCAGCTTGCCGCCGCGCGTGACCATGCCCAGTTCCACGTACTTGCTGCCGTGGTGCTGGTCGGGCCCATAGGTGACCGTGAAGCCGCCGACGTCGTAGCTGCCCAGGTTGCGCATGGCGGTCAGCAGGGCCTTGTGGTCACCGGGTTTCTTGCTGCGGCGCATGGCCTCGGCCAGCACCTTGGCGCCGATGCAGGCCTCCAGATGGGTGCTGTTCATGGCCTTGCTGACGCCGGCCTCCTGCAGGGCCTTGCCGCATTCACGCACGATGGGCAGCGAGGCCGCCGTGTTGGGCACCACCTGGGAGATGGACACGCCGGCCCCGGCATCACCGGCCGCGTCGATGTACTGCTGCGCGCCGACGAAGGACAGGCTGGACATGGGGATGTACATGCCGCGCGCCACCAGCTGCTTGCTGATCTCGGCGGCGGGTCCCGAGAGCACGGTGTTGATGATGACCTCGGGCTGGAGGGCGGCCAGCTGCGTGAAGCGGGCATTGTCCAGCTTGGCATTGCGTTCCAGCGCGAAGGCCTGCGGCTTTTTGCCCTGGCGCGCCAGGTAGTCGACGACCACGCCCAGGTTCTGCACACCGACCTCGTCGTCGTAGTGCACCACCACCACCTGTTTCATGCCCAGGCCGGTCCAGAAGGCCAGCATCTTTTCCAGCTCATCCCCGTACGAGGCGCGTAGCGTGAATACCACGGGACTGGCTTTGCGCACCGGGTTGGCGCCGGAGAAGGGCGCGAAGAAGAGCATGCCAGCCTTCTCGGCCTGGGGCATGGCGTCCAGGCTCAGCGTGGCCGATGCGTAGCCGAACAGGGCGACCAGGTTGCGGTTTTGCAGCAGCTTGGTGGTGTTTTCGCCGGCGGTCTTGCGCTGGTTCTGATCGTCCAGGGAGATGAGCTCGACAGGCGCGCCATTCACGCCGCCCTGGGCGTTGACGGACCTGAACCAGGCCAGGGCGCCGTCACGGATGTCCTGGCCGAAGACGGCATTGCTGCCGGTCAGCGGTGCGGACTGGCCGACGACCCAGGCGGTCTGGGCTTGCGCCAGACCAGCCTGCAGGGTTCCCAACGCGACGAGTAGCACCGCCATTTTTGTACGCATAAGCATCCACCATATCAGGGTCGCCAAAGCCTGCGACGCCTGATATGGTGACAGGTGTTTCAAGCTTCGGCGATAGCGTTTGTACTGATGAATGTTGCAATCTGTTCGTCGCTGTAACCAAACTCCTTGAGCAGCTCACGCGTGTGCTGGCCCAGCAGGGGCGCGGGGCGGCTGACTTGTGTCGGCGTGGCTGAGAAGTGGATGGGGCAGCCCAGGGCGCGGGTCGGCCCGGCCTGCGGGTGGTCCAGTTCCACCACCATGCCGCGCGCCAGGGTCTGCGGGTGGGACAGGGCCTCGCCCACGGTGTGCACCGGACCGGCCGGTACCCCGGCCGCATCGAAGGCGGCCTGCCAGTCGGCGCGGGTGCGCGTGCGCAGCACGGCGTTCATCAGCGCCACCAGTTCCTCGCGGTGGGCCATGCGCTCGCTGTTGGTCTTGAAGCGTGGGTCCTCGCGCCACTCGGGGTGGCCCAGCACCTCGGCGATGCGCTCCCAGTTGGTCTGGTTGGCACCGCCCACATTGATCCAGCCGTCGCTGGCCTCGAAGGCCTGGTAGGGCGCGGTCAGGATGTGGGCCGAGCCCGTGGGCTCGCTGGACTTGCCGTTGGCAAAGAAGATGGCGGCGTGCCAGTAGAGCTGCTGCAGCGCGGCGTCGCTCAGCGAGGTGTCGACGATCTGGCCCTCACCGGTCTTGAGTTTGTGCACATAGGCCGCGACGATGCCCAGGGCGCCCAGGATGCCGGCGTTCATGTCCGACACCGCGTTGCCGTTCTTGGCCGGCGCGCCGCCAGGCTCGCCGGTGATGGACATCAGCCCGGCAAAACCCTGGGCGATCAGGTCGAAGCCGCCCTTGCCCGCATAGGGGCCGTCCAGGCCGTAGCCGGTGATGGCGCAGTAGATCAGGCCCGGGTTGATTTTGCTGAGCACCTCGTAGCCCAGGCCCAGCTTGTCCATGGTGCCGCCGCGGAAGTTCTCCACCAGCACATCGGCTTTTTCGACCATGCGCCGCAGGATGGCCTTGCCGTCTTCGTGCTTGAGATCGATGGCGATGC
>JACCDS010275819.1_pt1 | contig 21880 bp, 16 predicted proteins | sample 7446441 | NCBI WGS metagenome assembly JACCDS01 (sample SAMN15323445, study PRJNA562643) | freshwater metagenome | isolation source: river surface water | place: USA:Blue River Watershed | collected 2017-08-17 | reverse complement strand
TCGTTCAGCTCGATGACATCCATCTGATCGAGCGTCAGGCCCGTCTGCGCCAGCACTTTCAGCGTGGCCGGCGCTGGGCCGAAGCCCATGATGCGTGGAGCCACGCCTGCCGTGGCCATGCCGACCAAGCGGGCGCGTGGCGTGAGGTGGTATCGGGCTGCATGGGACTCATCGGCCAGCAGCAGGGCGCACGCGCCATCGTTGACGCCACTGGCGTTGCCGGCCGTCACCGTGCCATCGGGACGGACGACGCCCTTCAACTTCGCGAGCGTTTCCAGGCTGGTCTCGCGCGGGTGTTCGTCCTTGCTGACGATCAACGCATCGCCCTTCTTCTGCGGGATCGTGACCGGCACGATCTCGGCATCGAAGACGCCGGCCTTCTGCGCCGCCACGGCCTTCAACTGCGAGGCCAGCGCCATGCGGTCCTGCGCCTCGCGCTCGATGCCGAAGTCGATGGCGACGTTTTCGGCCGTCTCCGGCATCGAGTCAACGCCGTACTGCGCCTTCATCAGCTTGTTGACGAAGCGCCAGCCGATGGTGGTGTCGTAGACCGCATTCGCGCGGCTGAAGGCGCTCTCGGCCTTGGGCATGACGAAGGGCGCGCGGCTCATGCTCTCGACGCCGCCGGCAATCATCAGGCCCGCCTCACCCGACTTGATGGCACGTGCGGCCGAGCCGATCGCGTCCATGCCCGAGCCGCACAGGCGGTTGATGGTCGCGCCGGGCACGTCCATCGGCAGGCCGGCCAGCAGCGCGCTCATGCGGGCCACGTTGCGGTTGTCTTCGCCGGCTTGATTCGCACACCCGTACAGGACATCGACGACAGCTGCCCAGTCGACGTTCGGGTTGCGGTCCATCAGGGCCTTGATCGGGATCGCACCGAGATCGTCGGCACGGACGCTGGACAGCGCGCCGCCGTAGCGGCCGAAGGGGGTGCGGATGGCGTCGCAGATGTAGGCGTGGGTCATGGGGTAGGTGTTCGGAGGGATGGGGTTCAGTCGAGCAGCAGGGCCAGCGCAGCCTCGTCGGCCAGACGCATGCCGTGGCCACCGGCCGCGACGAGATCGCGCAGTTCGGCCAATAGCTGGGTACGGTCCTGCTCTCGGGCCCAGAAGACCGGGCCGCCTTGCCAGCGCGGGAAGCCGTAGCCCTGGACCAGCACGACGTCGATGTCACCCGGGCGAGACGACACGCCATCGGCGTGCAGGCAGGCGGCCTCGTTGACCATGGCCAGCAGGGCGCGGCGCACGATCTCGTCGGCCTTCAGCGCGCGCCGCTGCAGGCCACGGGCGGCGCTGGCCTGCTCGATCAGGCCACGCACGGTCTCGTCGGTGGACGGCGCACGCTGGCCGTCGGCGTAGCGGTAGTAGCCAGCACCGCTCTTCTGACCCATGCGGCCCTGCTCGCAGAGTTGCGCCAGCACCGGCACGTGGCGCTCGCGCGGATCGCGTGTGGCCGCCTGGGCGCGGCGCATGCGCCAGGCGATGTCCAGCCCGGACAGGTCGGCCACGGCGAACGGCCCCATCGCGACGCCGAAGGCCATCAATGCGCGGTCGACGTCCTCGGGCCAGGCGCCGTCCTCGAGCATGAACTCGCACTGGCGGCGGTAGGCGTTGTAGATGCGGTTGCCGATGAAGCCGAAGGCGTTGCCGCACAGCACCGGCGACTTGCGCAGCGAGCGGCCCAGCGCCATGCCGGTGGCCAGCGCGTCGGCCACCGTGTCGCGGCTGCGGATGACCTCCAGCAGCTTCATCACGTTGGCCGGGCTGAAGAAGTGCAGGCCCAGCACGTCCTGCGGGCGCGAGGTCACGGCCGCGATCGCGTCGATGTCCAGGTAGGACGTGTTGGTGGCCAGCACCGCGCCGGGACGGGCGACCGCATCAAGCCGGCGGAAGACGACCTGCTTGACCGACAGCTCCTCGAACACCGCCTCGATCACCAGGTCGGCACGACCGATGGCCTGCCAGTCGATGGTGGGCAGCAAGCGAGCCTGCACGGCCACGGCCGCGCGTTCGTCGAGCTTGCCGGCCGACACGCGTGCGGCGTAGTGATCACTCACGCGTTGGCGACCGCGGGATAACGCGGCGTCGTCCTGTTCGACCAGGATCACGTCCAGGCCGGCATCGAGCGCGCAGATCGCGATGCCCGTGCCCATCGTGCCGGCGCCGATGACCGCCACGGTCGACACTGGGCGCGGCGCGACCTGCAGCGCATCGGGAAGGCGCGCGCTCTCTCGTTCGGCCTTGAACTGATGGCGCAGCGCACGCGCCTCGGTGGTGCCGATCAGGCCGAGAAACAAGGACCGTTCCAGCGCCAGACCTTCATCCATCGGTCCTGCCGAAGCCGCCACCGCATCCAGCAACGCGGCGTAGGCCGGCTGCAGGCGCTGGCGCGCATTCAGCCGCTGGCGGGCCAGCGAGACCTTGGTGGACACATAACCCGGGTCCAGGTGGATGCGATCGGCATGGGGCCACGGCGCGCCGGCGTCTGCAAGCTCCGCAGCACAGGCAAACGCGGCGTCCAGCAGATGGCCCTCCACCACTCGGTCGAAGAGGCTGGTGTCGACGAATTCGGCGGCGGTCTTCTGCGTACCACCGAGCATCAGGCCGATCGCCACATCGATGCCGGCCAGCCGAGGCAGTCGCTGAGTGCCACCCGAGCCGGGTATCAGACCCAGCGTGACCTCTGGCAGGCCAACCTTGGCCCGGCGTGTCGCGACGCGACCGTGGCAGGCCAGCGCCAGCTCCAGCCCGCCTCCGAGCGCGACACCGTCGATGGCGGCGACCACGGGCTTGCTGCTGTGGCGGACCTGCTCCAGCACGCTGCGAAGGATGGGCTCTGCGAACTGGCGCGGGGTGCCGAACTCGGTCACGTCCGCCCCCGCCGAGAAGGCTCGCTCGCTGCCGGTCAGCACGATGGCGCGGATGGCGGGGTCGGCCTGCGCCGCCGTCAATGCCGAGACGATGCGCGCGCGAAGCGCGTGGCCCAGGCTGTTCAGGGGCGGGTTGTCGAGCGTGACGACCGCAATGTCGTGGGAAGGCATGGGTGGGGTCTCTTGGGTCAGATGATCGACCGGGCCTTGAGCGCCGCCAGATCGGCGTCGGACTGCCCGGCCAGTTCCTTCAGCACCTCCTCGGTGTGCTGGCCCAGCAGCGGCGGTGCGCTGCGGTAGCTCACCGGCGTGGCCGAAAGCTTGAGCGCGCTGGCGGGCACGCTCACCTGTCCAGCCGTCGGATGTGGCAGGTCGAGCCGCATCTCGCGGGCGATGACTTGGGGATCGGCGAAGACATCGGCCAGGTCGTTGATCGGGCCGCAGGGCACGCCGATGGCCTCCAGCGTGGCGATCCAGTCGCTGCGGCTGCGCTGGCGCATCATCGGTTCGAGCTCGGCGACCAGTTCGTCGCGGTGGCGCACCCGGGCAGGGTTGGTCGAGAAGCGCGCATCGAAGGCCAGCTCGCGCCGGCCGCCCGCTTCCACCAACTTGCCGAACTGGTGGTCATTGCCGCAGGCCACGATGACCCAGCCATCAGACACCTGAAAGGCCTGGTAGGGAACGATGTTGGGGTGTGCGTTGCCCCAGCGCTTGGGCGCCCGATCGGTCGCCAGGTAGTTGCTGGCCATGTTGGCCATCAGCGAGACCTGCACGTCCAGCAGGCTCATGTCGATGTACTGGCCTTCGCCGGTGCGGTCGCGGTGCCGCAACGCGGCCAGGATGGCGATGACCGCATGGGCACCGGTGGCCAGGTCGGCGATCGCCACCCCGGCCTTCTGCGGACCACCGCCGGGGAGGTCGTCACGTTCGCCGGTCACGCTCATGAAGCCGGCCATGCCCTGCACGATGAAGTCATAGCCGGCCCTTGGCGCATAGGGTCCCGTCTGGCCAAAGCCCGTGATCGAGCAATAGACCAGACCCGGATTCAGCGCGCTCAGGCTGTCATGGTCCAGCCCGTAGCGGGCCATGTCGCCGACCTTGTAGTTCTCGACCAGCACGTCGCACTGCGGCACCAGCTGCCGCACCAGCGCCTGACCCTCGGGGCTGGCGATGTCGAGCGTGACCGAGCGCTTGTTGCGGTTGACGGCCAGGAAGTAGGCCGCCTCGCGGGTCTCCTTGCCGTTCGGATCACAGGCATACGGTGGCCCCCAGTGACGGGTGTCGTCACCGGCGCCGGGACGTTCGATCTTGATGACGTCGGCACCCAGGTCGGCCAGCGTCTGGGTGCACCAGGGGCCGGCGAGCACGCGCGTCAGGTCGAGCACGCGCAGGCCGGTCAAGGCGCCGGTGGTGCCGGCGGTGGAAGAGGTGGCGTTCGTGGTCATGCGGCCCCCTCAGCCTTGGCGCATCAGGTGCTTGCCGATGATGAGCTGCTGGATCTGCGTGGTGCCCTCGTACAGGCGCAGCAGTCGCACGTCGCGGTAGAAGCGCTCAACCTTGTATTCGTTGATGTAGCCCGCGCCGCCGTGGATCTGTACGCCACGATCGGCGACGCGGCCGACCATCTCGGTGGTGAACAGCTTGGTGCAGGACGCGTGCATGCCGACGTCCGGATCGTCGCGGCCGGCGGCCCGCTCGTCATAGCGTCGGGCCGTGGCCTGCACCATCGACCAGCCCGCCAGCAGTTCGGCCTGGCTGTCGGCGAGCATGGCCTGGATCAGCTGGAAATCGCCGATGCGCTGACCGAACTGGCGGCGCTGCTGAGCGTAGGCGATGCTCTCCTGCAGGATGCGTTGCGCCATGCCGCAAGCGAGCGCCGAAACGTGCAGGCGGCCCCGGTCCAGCACCTTCATCGCCGTCTTGAAGCCACGGCCCGGCACGCCGCCGATGATGTTCGCGGCCGGGACGCGCACACCATCGAGGTTGACGTCGCAAGTCTTGGTGCCGCGCTGGCCCATCTTCTTGTCAGGCTTGCCCAGCGAGAGCCCGGGGGAGTCGGCCGGCACGATGAAGGCGGTGATGCCGCCGGCGCCAGGCCCGTCGGTGCGGGCCATCAGGGTGAAGGCGCCCGCACGGGTCGCGTTGGTGATGTAGCGCTTGCTGCCGTGCAGGACGTAGTGATCACCGTCTCGTTCACCACGGGTCTTGAGCGAAGCCGCATCCGAGCCTGCATCCGGCTCGGTCAGCGCGAACGACACGACCAGCTCGCCGCTGGCAATCTGCGGCAGCCAGTGCGCCTTCTGCTCGGGCGTGCCGTCCATCAGGATGCCCTGCGAGCCAATGCCGATGTTGGTACCGACCACCGAACGGAAAGCCAGGGCGGTCTGTCCCAGCTCATAGGCGACTTCGCATTCCTGCGCCATCGACAGGCCGATGCCGCCGAACTCCTCGGGGATCGAGATGCCGAACAGGCCCAGGTCCTTCATGTCGGACACGATGTCGGCGGGCACCTCGTCGTGCTCCTCGACGTGGTTCTCGGCGGGGACCAGGCGTTCGCGGACAAAGCGCTGCACGGCGTCCTTGAGCAGCAGAAAGGTTTCTTGATCGAGGGACATGGGCTCTCCAGGTGACAGAAACGATTGTTGGTTCGGCGGTCGTGTTTGACAATCACAATGCCAGTTAACACTCTGTCAAACGCATTCGACGAATCAAAGGATCAGGACCCGCGATGGACCTCAACGCCCTGGCACTTTTCGTGGACATCGTGGAAGCCGGCAACCTCAGCCTGGCCGCGCGCAACCTGAAGATGAGCCGCGCCAACGTCAGCTACCACCTGACCCAGCTCGAGAAGTCGGTCGGCCAGCAACTGCTTCGGCGCACAACCCGGCGCATGGAGCTGACCGAGGTCGGCCAGCGCGTCTACGAACACGGCAGCGCGATCCGCAACGAATGGAAGGCCGCGCGCGAATCGGTGGCGATGTTCGGCAAGGCGCTGCACGGCTCGGTGCGGCTGAGCATGCCCACGGGCTTCGGCCACCTGGTGATGTCGCCGTGGCTGATCGAGTTCAAGCGCCAGTACCCGGACATCGCACTCGAGCTGCTGTTCGACAACCAGGTCGACGACCTGCTGCGCGACGAGGTCGACCTGGCCGTGCGGGTCATGTCCGAGCCGCCGCCCAACCTGATCGCGATCGAGCTGGCCCGGGTTCGCTATGTGCTCTGCGCCACGCCTGCCTTCATCGACACGCAAGGCTTGCCGCAGACGCTGGACGACCTGGCAAGGCTGCCGTTGATCACCTCGGCCGTGTCCGGCCGCGAGCTGAAGGTCACGGGCTACCAGGACGACGAGCGCCACGAACGCACGCTGCATCCGACGCTGGCCTCCGAGAACTTCCAGTTCCTGCGCGAGGCCGTGCTGGCCGGCCTGGGACTCGGTCTGGTGCCGGACTACGTGGTCGCGCAGGATGTGGTCGAAGGCCGGCTCGTGACCGCCCTGGACGACTGGCGCCTGAGCGTCTTCGGCTCGCGCCTGCACCTGCTGCGCATGCCCGGTCGCTACCAGACGCTGGCCACACGCACGCTGATCGACTTCATCGTGGCCAAGGCCCGCTCCTGGGCGGCTGCACCGGGCGGATCGTCAAGCTAGTCCTGTTCGCGGAACTGGGCCGGTGTGATCTGGTAGGCCCGCTTGAAGTGCCGGACCATGTGGCTGGCATCGGAGAAGCCGCAGCCTTCGGCGACCACCCGCAAGGGCAGATCGGCACTCTCCTTCAACATGCGCCGGGCCCGCGACAGCCGATGCTGAAGCACGTAGGCGTGCGGTGAGCATCCGAATTCGGCATTGAACTTCCGGATCAGGCCGGAAACGCTGAGGTGGGCTTCGGAGGCGATCTCGTCGAGGTGGAAGTTGCGCTCGAGGTTGTCTTCGATGAACTCAATCACGCGGCGACGCTGCCAGTCCGCCAGCCGACCACCGGTCAGGGCTACATGGCGCCGGACCTGAACATAGTGGCGCAACAGGTGAATGCAGAGTTGCTCGCGCAGGGCGGCCAGGTAGAGCTGCCCGCCCAGACCGCTGTAGGCGAGCTCATGCTCGAAAGCCGTCATCAGGCCCAAGAGGACGGGATCCTCCGCCCGCACGCGGTCTTCCATGCCCAGGTCCTGAACGCTGCGCTCGAACACGTCCTCGGCGACGCGCGACAGCTCGGTCTGCGCCAGATAGACATGTGCCACATCGATCGGCCGGTCCCATTTCCACTGGGATTGCTCGCCACGTGTCAGCAGCGAGAAGTTGCCCGACGTGACCCGCTCGCTGTGCCACGCACCGCCATTGCGGCGGCTCATGACAGCCTCGTCGCCCTTGTAGCGAACGATCATGTAGTCGCGCATCGAGGGTATGGACACGTCCAGGCTGTCGTAGCGGTATCCCTTGAGCGAGAGATCGCGCCAGCCCAGTGCCGAGCTGTCCATCGTCAGCCGGCCGGGAATCCAGCGCGGCACGTCGTCCGGGGTGATGAGTTGCTTCATGGCGCTTCCGGTCGGGGAATCTGAAGCCTGTGCACGATCGAGCTTGCGAGGCCAGGGCGGAGAGGGATTGTCGGTCGTCGCCTGGCGCCGAGCCATGCCAGGAAACTCGAACACGGCGTCAAGGATTCCTGGACATTCCCTGGTCTGGCACCGACCTCAGAAGAGCGTGAGCAGCCGCAGGTTGATGCGTGCCGACTCCTTGAAACCGTTCTCGACCTTCAGGTCGCGGCCGACCGAGCCGAGCAGCTGCACCGTCGGGGCCACGAAGGTCGACGCCGTCAGCGCGACCTTGGTCGTCGCCATGCGGTTGTCCTGCGACTCGCCATTGAGCTTCTGTTGCCCGCCCGCCGTGTGCGACAGACCGACGGCAAGAAGCCGACCCGGCGCCTGATGCCAGTTCAAGGAGCCCTGCAACTGGAACTGGGGCTGCTGCGCAAGCGTGTCGCCGCCCGTTCCCGCAGCGGTGTTTCGACCGTAGACCGTCACGTCAGCGGCGCCTTCCAGGTCCAGCGAAGGCGCAAGCTGGCGGGTGCCGCCGGTCTGAAGGATGACCTTCCAGCGGTGTTCGCCGATGTTCAGCGGCTGGCCCTTCACGTATCGACCGGTCGGCAGCACCAGATAGGGCGCGACAGCCAGCGAATTCCGGTTGGCGGCGTCGCTGCGCGCAAACCAGACGGGGCTGGCGAGGATCAGATCGCCCAAGCCGGAGGCCGACCCCAGCGCGCTGACCACGCCACCCGCTTGGAGGCGGGCCGCCGGCAGCAGCACCTGCGGCGCGATCACCAGTCCAGACACCTCGACCGGTCGCACGTAGCGAAGGATCACCACTTCGGAGTCCAGCGTCGCGTTCGTGGTGGACTGGCCCTGCGTGAACAGCGTATCGCGGCTGGCATGCTGGGCGTAGACCAGCAGCAGGTTGGTGCCGGCTGGAGGCGCGCTCCAGTCACCCGGGTCGGTGTCGATGGCATGGGCCGGTACAGTGGCGGCGCAGGTAAGCGCGAGCGCAAAGACGTCGCGGCGGATCCTGGTGCGAAGGTGGGGTCGGAAGGTCATGTCGTCTCCTGGGTCGTTGTGGTGGTTCGTCGGGGTGCTTCGTCGCGGTAGGAAAGGTCGAGCGCCACGGCCCGGACCGGCTTAATCCCGCTGGGTGATGAACTTGGTGGTGAGGTAGCCGTCGTAGGTCTCGCTGCCACCCTCGCTGCCAAAGCCGCTGTCCTTGATGCCGCCAAAAGGCGTCTCGGCCAGCGCAAGCCCGATGTGGTTGATCGAGACCATGCCGGCCTCGAGCCCGCGCGAGATCCGATGGGCCTGCTGCGTCGATGTCGTGAACGCATAGGCCGCCAGTCCAAACGGCAGGCGATTGGCACGTGCTAACACCTCGTCGACGGAGGTGAAGGGCACGATGCCGGCGATCGGACCGAAGGGCTCCTCGGTCATGAAGAGCGCGTCGTCGGGCAGGTCGGCCAGCACCGTCGGCGCGTAAAAGTTGCCCGGCCGGTCCAGACGCCGCCCCCCGGTCAGGACCGCGCCGCCGCGTGATCGGGCGTCCTTCACGAGGCCTTCCATCGCTTCAACTCGACGAGCCTGCGCCAGCGGCCCCATGCGGTGACGCTCATCCAGGCCATCGCCGACGCTCAGTTCCTCGACCCGGCCGACGAAGCGGTCGGTGAAGCGCTGCAGCACGCCCTGCTGCACGTAGAAGCGGGTCGGACAGATGCAGACCTGGCCGGCGTTGCGGTACTTGAAGGCCGCCAGCGCATCGACCGCCGCATCGACGTCGGCGTCCTCGCAGACGATCACCGGCGCGTGGCCACCCAGTTCCATCGTGCTGCGCTTCATGTGCTGGCCAGCCAGTGCGGCCAGCCTCTGGCCCACCGGCGTCGAGCCGGTGAAGGAGATCTTGCGCACTGCCGGCGAGGCGATGAGGTGCTCGGAGATGCGCGCAGAGTCGCCAGAGACCACGGCCAGCACGCCGGGTGGCAGGCCGGCATCGTGGAACAGGCGAGCGATCGCCAGCGCCGATGCCGGTGTGTCACTGGAGCCCTTGAGGATCACTGCGCAGCCGGCTCCTATGCCGGCCAGGACCTTGCGGAAGGCCTGACTGAAAGGAAAGTTCCAGGGCGAGAAGGCCACGCACACACCGATGGGCTCACGCAGCACCAACTGCTGCACGCGGGCATCACGGGGCGGGATCACGCGACCGTAGATGCGCCGGCATTCCTCCGCATGCCACTCGGCATGCTCGGCACAACTGCTGACTTCAGCCACCGCCTCGGCCAGTGGCTTGCCCTGTTCCAGCGTCAGGTGGCGAGCGATCTGCGGCGCACGTTCGCGGATCAGCGTGGCAACCTGACGCAGCAGTTGGGAACGCTGCAGGGCCGGTGTGACGCGCCAGGACTCGAAGGCGCGGGCAGCCGCTGTCAGCGCCAGCCCCAAGTCCTCGGCACTGGCCTGTGGCAGGCGGGCCAGGATCTCGCCGGTGGCGGGGTTGCGGACGGCAGGGCCGATCGCATCGGCGCGCGCCAGGAAATGGCCATCGATGTAGAGCGCAAGCTCGGGATAGGTCACGTCATCTTTCCTTTTCGCCGGTCAAGGCAATTGCAGCAGCCAGGCGCGCAGGTCGACCAGAAGACGCTCGTCGATGGGGCTGGGATAGAGGCGCGGCATCACGCCGCGCGGCGTCTTGAGCTGGCGGGTGATCTCGTCGGCCGACAGTCGCGAGCCGATGCCCCGCATCGGCGGGCCCAGACCGCCTTCGCCGCGCGGTCCGTGGCAGACCGCGCAGTTGCGCTGGTAGGCACGCCGGCCGCGCACGAGATCGGGCTCGTCGAGCGAAGCCGAGGCGGCAGGGTCGGCCGGCACGGCGGCCTCCTGTGCAGCGGCTGGGGTGTGGGGCCCGGCCGCTGCGATCAGGCTTACCGCGATCAGGCCCAGGTTCTGGCGCAAGCTGGTCACCCGTTCAAAGCCCGAAGACAACGAGGCTCGGGTTGCCATCGCCGCCGAAGGTCAGGCGCGAGATGTTGCCCGTGGTGATGGCGACAAACTGCCGGCCCTTCTGCGCATAGGTGACGATGCCGCCGCCCAGTGCGCCGTCCATCTTGCGGTTCATCAGCACTCGGCCCGAGGCACTGTCCAGCGCCAGGAAGGCCCCGCCGGTGTCGCCCGCGAAGGTCACGCCGCCGGCCGTGGGCGTCACCGCCGCGACCACCGGTGCGTCGGTGTGGTGCTTCCACTTGACCACGCCCGTGTCGGCGTCGACGGCGGTGATCCAGCCGGTGGCCTTCTCGCCGGGCACCGGTGCGGTCTTGCCGCCGAAGCGCAGCTGGCCGCGCACGTAGTCCGGTCCGGTCATGGTCGAGATGAAGCACCAGTCGACCGCACCGACCGTCAGCTGATGCTGCGACACGTCATAGGCCGGGCCGTTCCACTCGACGCCGCCGATGTTGCCGGGGCAGTGCTTGGAGCCGGCCTTGGTCGGCGCCTTGTCCTGCTTGAACTGCGTGGTCACGGCGGTCTTGAAGACCAGCTTGCGGGTCAGCCGGTCGACGCCATGGATGTAGCCGTCCTTGCCGGCGACGGCGACCAGGTCGCGGTAGCCGGTCTTCGACTGGTAAAGCACGGCGGCCGAGGCCAGGTCGTAGTCCCACGGGTCGTTCTTGACGGCCTGGTACCACCACTTCAAGCCACCGGTGCGCGCATCGAGCACGACCAGCGAGTTGGTGAACAGGTTGTCGCCAGGCCGCGAGTCGGGCAGGAAGTCCTGCGCCGGATTGCCCACGCTGACGAACAGCTCGCCGTCGCGCACGTCCAGCGTGAAGGAGCCCCAGACGCCGCCCCCGCCGATCAGCGCCGACGACTTGTTCTTCCAGGTCTCGGCGCCGACGTCCTTGCCGCGCGGAATGGTGTTGAAGCGCCAGAGCTCGCGGCCGGTCTTCGCGTCGATCGCCAGCACGCGGCCACGCATGCCCCAGTCGCTGCCGGCCACGCCCATGTAGACGACGCCCTGCCAGGCCAGCGGAGCGGCCGAGGCGAACTCGCCATAGTTGGTGTCGGTGATCTGGTGGTCCCACACGACCGAGCCGGACTTCGCGTCCAGTGCGATGAGGTGGCCGTCGGGCGTGCCACGGATGACCATGCCGTCGGCGTAGGTCGCTCCGCGGTTGACCACGAAGGGCATGTGCGCCACCGGCTTGCGGCTGTGTTTCCAGACCTGCTTGCAGGTGGTCGGATCGACCGCGAAGGTGTCCAGCGCGGTGGTCACGAAGATCGTGCCGTCGACCAGGATGGGGCCGCTCTGCAGCGAGCCGCCGTCGGACAGTTCGATGCGGCAGATCTCCTTGAGCGCGGCGACGTTCTGGGTGTCGATCTGCTTGAGGGTGGAGTAGCGCTGGCTGGCGTAGTCCTGGTTGTAGGACGGCCAGCTGGTGTCGTTCTGTTCGGGGTCCTCGGCCAGGCCGTTGGCCGCGAGTGCCGTGGCGATCGGGGTCGCCGCGATCAAGGCGGCCAGGATGGCACGGCGCAGCGTGCGCGTGTGGGTCGGGTTCATGTCTTCCTCTTGTTTGGTCGTGTGGATCGGCATGTCCGGACGGCCATGCCACAGCGCACCCCGTGTCACGGGGCGTGCGTCTTCAAGGGTCTTCACGGGATCAGGACCGTGCGTCCGATGACCCGCCCGTGTTGCAGGTCGTCGATGGCCTGATTGACCTCGTGCATCGGCCGGCGCGAGACCGGGATGGGCGCCATGCCGCTCGACCGCACCAGGTCGACCAGTTCGCGCAGCTCGGTCAGCGTGCCGACGTAGCTGCCCTCGATGCACAGCGGGCGCAGCGGCAGCGTCGGCAGCGACAGCGTCAAGTCGCCGCCCATCAGGCCGCAGACCACGATGTGGCCGCCGCGCCGCGCGCCTTGCATCGCCAGCGTGGCGGTGGCCGTCGAGCCCACCAGGTCCAGGATCAGGCCGGCGCCCTCCCCGGTCGCGCCGATGACCTGGCGCGCCGCGTCCGGCGCCCGACCATCGATGACGGCCAGAGCACCGGCCGCCAAGGCAGCCTCACGCTTGGCCGGATCGATGTCGACCAGGATGGCACCGCAACCTCCCAGGGCCTTGAGGACTTCGATGGCCATCAGGCCCAGGCCACCCGCGCCAATGATCAGCACCGGTTCATGGCGGATGCCATCGCCGAACTTGCGGATCGCGCTGTAGGTCGTCACGCCGGCACAGGCCAAGGGCGCTGCCACGGCCTCATCCAGCCCGTCGATGTCGACCAGGTAGCGCGGATGTGGCACCAGCACGTACTCGGCGAAGCCGCCCGGGCGGGCGACACCCAGCGCGCGCCCCTTGGAGCAGATGTTCTCCTCGCCGCGTCGGCAAGTCGCGCACTCACCGCATCCGATCCACGGATGGATCAGGCTGCGCTGGCCGAACACAACGGGTGGTGCATCCGGGCCGACCGCGACGATCTCGGCGACGATCTCATGGCTGAGCGTCAGTGGCGGCTTGAGGCCTCGATCGGCCAGGTTTAGGCGCTTGCCGCCGCCCAGGTCGTAATAGCCCTCCCAGAGGTGCAGGTCGGTGTGACACAGGCCTGCGACGCGCACCCGCAACAGCACCTCGGTGCCTTGTGGCTCGGGCCGCTCCCGATCCACCGCGACCAGTGGCCGGCTATGTTCCATGACGCAGTAGCAGCGCATGTGATGTCCTCTGCGATCCATACGCGCTCAGGCGAAGACGAAGCCCTTGTAGCCGGCCTCCCGAACCTCGGCGAGCTGCTGGCGGTAGGCGCCGATGCCCGCCATGTAGAACATCACCGTGTTCTTCTTGCCGGGCACATTGGCGCCAAAGATCCATGACTCCACCTTGGGGAACAGCGTCATGTGGGCAATCTCGTCGCAGGTGCGAGTCCATCCCTGGACCGCCTCGCCCGTCGGCTCCATCGTCGTGGCACCGCTGCTTTCGGTGTGGGCAATGGCCTCGGCGATCCACTCGACCTGGGCCTCGATGCTGGGCGGCAGGTTGGTGAACGGCCCATTGGGACCGAGGATCATGAACATGTTGGGAAAGCCCGCCGCCGACAGCCCCAGGTAGCTCGAAGGTCCGTCGGCCCAGGCCTCGTTGATGTGGTGACCACCCCGGCCGCGCAGCTCCATCGAGCGGTAGTTGCCGTCGACGGCGTCGAAGCCCGTGGCGAAGACCAGCACGTCGAGTTCGTGTTCGACGCCATCGGCGGTCAGCACGCCAGCCGTGGTGATGGCCTCGATCGGGTTCTCCAGGATCGAGACCAGCGAGACGTTGTCGCGGTTGTAGGTCTCGTAGTAGCCCTCGTTGCAGAGCGGACGCTTGGCGTAGAGGTCCTTGGGCGTGAGCTTTCGGGCTGTCTCCGGGTCCTGGACGATCTCGGCGATCTTCGATCGGATGAAGGCCGCTGCGGCTGCGTTCGCTTCCGGGTTGGTGGCGATGTCGCAGAAGGTTCCGAACATGAAGCGGAAGCCATTGCCGGCGTCCCAGATCTGCTGGAAGACTCGCTGGCGTTCCTCGTCGTTCACGCTCATGGCCGGAACGCTGCTCTCCTGGAAGCCGAAAGCCACGACCGACTGGCGAACCTGCTGCCAGATCTCGTCGTAGCGTTGCTTGACCTTTTCCACCTCGGCCGGATCGACCGGGCCATTGCCCGAGGGCACGCAATACTGCGGAGAACGCTGGAAGACCGTCAGGTGACCGGCCATCTTCGCGGCCGCGATGATGAACTGCGTGCCGGTCGAACCGGTGCCGATCACGCCGACTCGCTTGCCGGTGATGTCCAGGTCCTTGGGCCAGGCGTTGGTGTGCACCAGGCGACCGGCGAAGCGGTCTCGACCGGGGATGTTCGGCATGTTGGACTTGGCCAGCAGGCCGAGGGCCGTCACCAGGTACTTGCTCGAGTACTGCTCGCCGGCCTGGGTACGGATCTGCCAACGTGCGCTGGCCTCATCAAAGACGGCATGGGTGATCTCGGTGTCCAGCTGGATGTCGCGGCGCAGGTCGTGGCGGTCAACGACGTGGTTGAGGTAGCGCTCGATGTCGGGCTGGTCCAGGTAGCGCGAGGTCCAGTTCCAGGACTGCAACAGGTCCTTGTCGAAGGAATAGCGGTAGACAAAGCTCTCGGTGTCGGACTTGGCACCCGGGTAGCGATTGAAGTACCAAGTGCCGCCAATGCCCCCACCCTTTTCGAAGGCGCGGACCTTCAGACCCATTTCGTTGCGCAGCCGGTGAAGCATGTAGATGCCGCCGAAGCCGGCGCCGATGACGATGGCATCAAGTTGTTGAGGTGCAGTCATGTCGTGGATTCCTGTCGGTGTCTGGGTTGTTGTCGGGGTCGTCGTCACACGGCTCATCGGGCGTTGAACCACTGGGCCATGCGCTTCATTTCCTCGTCCGCCTCCGTGGCCCGGCCAGCCAGGCAGGGAAAGACGTGCTGCATGCCGTCGACGACCGACAGCGTCACCGCCACGCCGGCCGCACCGGCGATCCGGGCCAGGTCCTGGGCGTTGTCCAGCAGGGTTTCATCGGTGCCCGCGTTGATGTACAGGCGAGGGAAACCCACGTAGTTCGCCTTGAGCGGATTGGCGAGCGGATCTACGCGCGAGCCCTTCTCACCAAGAAACATTCCCGACATGGCCTCGAGAATCCCCTTACTGACCAGCGCATCGGTCGAGGCATTGGTTTCCAGGGTATGACCGACGTGCTCCATGTCCAACCACGGAGAAATGGCAATGACCGCACCAGGCAATTCGACGGAGTCATCCCGGAGTTTCAGCACGGTGGCGATGGCGAGGTTGCCGCCGGCCGAGTCTCCGGCCGTGACGATATCCGCCGCGCGGTAGCCACGGGCCAGCAGGGCGCGGTAAACCGCCGTTGCGTCCTCGATCTGCGCCGGGAAGGCGTGTTCCGGCGCACGCCGATAGTCGATCACCAGCGCGGTCACGCCCAGGTGTTTCGCGAGGTGCCCGGCGAGTTTCCGGTGACTGGCCGCCGAACCCACCGCGAAGCCCCCACCGTGGGTATAGACAATGACCTTGCGGACATCCGCCCCGATCGGCAGCGCCCAGATGCCGTCGACGCCTGCAACGACCTCTGACTTATAGGTCACGCCCTCCGGCTCGAAGGCTGGCTGGTGCCATTCGTCAAAGAGGCTGCGCAGATCGGCAATCGTCAGGCCGGGATTCGCGACCATACGCTCCGACCAGGATTGATAAAGAGCGCGAAGGAAATCAGCAGGGCTGGAAGGATTCACGACAGTCTCCGTTGAGGTATTCGACAGAGAAATTGTCAGATCACCCCTGGAAACGACTGTTGAACCTTTTGCTCAACTTCGTTGAACGAAATGAGAAGGTAGGTGCACAGCCCTTCAAAACGATGGTTAACCCTAGTAAGGGCGTGCACGGTGCCAGCCCGACGATGTGCGCGCAAAGACAAGGACCTCCGGCGGCATACCGCGACGGAGGTCCCTTGCAGACAAGATAAAAGACAGACTTGGCCGGGCTCGTCGCTCAGGCGTTCATGACCGCCACGGATCGCGTGTTGAGATAGGCCTCCAGCGCCTCGCTGCCGCCCTCGGTTCCGTGGCCGGATTCCTTGATGCCACCGAAGGGCATCTCGGCCGAGGCCAGGGCGCCCATGTTGATCCACAACATGCCGACCTCGACCTGTCGCGTCAGCCGGTCGGCGTTGCGCAGGCCCTGCGTGAAGGCATAGCCGGCCAGACCGTAGGGCAGGCGATTGGCCTCGGCGATGGCGTCGTCCAGCGTGTCGAAGGGGCGGATCAGCGCCATCGGACCGAAGGGCTCTTCATTGAGCGCGCGAGCCGACAGCGGCACGTCGGCCAGCACGGTCGGGCGCCAGAAGTTGCCGGCCTGCCCGATGCGGTCGCCACCGGTCAGCAAGCGGGCCCCACGCGACACGGCATCGCGGGTCAGGTCCTGCATGGCGATGACGCGACGGGCGTTGGCCAGCGGGCCCATCTGCGTACCGTCATGCAGGCCGTTGCCGACCGTCAGGGCTTCGGTCTGGCGGGTGAACTCGGCGGCGAAAGCGTCGGCCACGCGGCGATGGACCAGGAAGCGGGTCGGCGAGATGCAGACCTGGCCGGCATTCCGGAACTTGCTCGCCACCGAGATCTTCACGGCCAGTTCGAGGTCGGCGTCGTCGCAGACGATCACGGGCGCATGGCCACCCAGCTCCATCGTTGCGCGCTTCATGTGCTGGCCGGCCATCGCGGCGAGCTGCTTGCCCACGGCCGTCGACCCGGTGAAGGTGATCTTGCGGATTACCGGATGGGCGATCAGGAAGCTGGAGATCTCGGCCGGATCGCCGTAGACGAGGCCCAGCACGCCCGGCGGCAGGCCGGCGTCGTCAAAGGCGCGGATCAGTGCAGCCGGGCTGGCCGGGGTCTCCTCGGGGCCCTTGACCAGCATCGAGCAACCCGACGCCAGGCCTGCAGCCACTTTGCGCACGATCTGATTGATCGGGAAGTTCCACGGCGTGAAGGCCGCAACCGGACCAACCGGGTCCTTGACGACCATCTGCCGGATCGCGAGGTCATGGCGCGACGGCACCAGACGGCCATAGACGCGCATCCCCTCGTCGGCGAACCAGTCGATGATCTCGGCGGCCGCCATCGTTTCGGCACGGGACTCGGCCAGCGGCTTGCCCTGCTCGAGGGTCATCATGGCCGCGACGGCGTCGGCACGCTCGCGCAGCAGCGTCGCGGCCTTGCGCATGATGCGGGCCCGCTCGATCGCGGTCATGCCGCGCCAGCTGTCGAAACCGGTCTTCGCCGCCGCGACGGCGTCGTCGAGATCCGAGCGTTCGGCGCGTGCGACCTGGCCGATCATCTGGCCATCGGACGGATCGATCACCGGCAAGGTGCGGCCCGCAGCGCCGTCGCGCCAGACGCCTCCGATGAAATGCTGGACGTCGTGCGTTCTCACGACACGATCTCGCTCGACAGGTCCTGGGCCGGCAGGCCCAGGGTGTGACCCATGCGCTGCTGCTTGGTCCGCAGGTAGGCCTCGTTCTCGGCCGTCGGCGGCGTGTGAAGCGGCACGCGCTCGCGGATGTCCAGGCCGAAGTCGGCGATCCCCTGGTACTTGGCCGGGTTGTTGGTCAGCAGGCGCAGGCTGGTGATGCCCAGGTCCTGCAGGATGCGCGCGCCCACGCTGTAGTCGCGTGCATCGACCGACAGGCCCAGCTCCAGGTTGGCCTCGACGGTATCGAGCCCGGCATCCTGCAGCGCATAGGCGCGCAGCTTGTGGGTCAGGCCGATGCCACGCCCTTCGTGGCCGCGCAGGTAGAGCACCACCCCGCGCCCGGCCCGGCCGACGGCGGCGAGCGAGGCCTCGAGTTGCTGCCGGCAGTCGCAGCGCAGCGAGCCGAAGGTGTCGCCGGTGAGGCATTCCGAATGCACGCGGACCAGGACGTTCTCGGCCCCCGACAGGTCACCCATGACCATCGCCAGATGTTCGTGTTCACCCCCCTGGGCGCGGTAGACGCACGCGGTGAACATGCCGTGGCGGGTCGGAAGGCGGGCCTCGGACTCGCGCCGGACCTCGATGCGCGCACGGCGGTAGGCCACCAGGTCGGCGATGGAGACCATCACCAGTCCATGCTCGCGGGCGAAGACTTCGAGCTGGGGTCGGCGGGCCATCGTGCCATCGTCGTTGACCACTTCGGCCAGCACGCCACCGGGGCGCAGGCCGGCCAGCCGGGTCAGGTCGACCGAGGCTTCGGTGTGGCCGGGCCGGTGCAGCACGCCACCGGGCACGGCGCGCAGCGGGAAGACGTGGCCGGGCCGGTTGAAGTCGGACGGGACCACGTCCGGGTCGACCAGTGCGCGGAAGGTCAGCGCCCGGTCGGCCGCCGAGATCCCGGTGGTCGTGCCATGCCGGAAGTCGACGGTGACCGTGTAGGCCGTGCGCATCGAGTCCGTGTTGCGCTCGACCATGAGCGGCAGGCCCAACTGGTCGAGCCGTTCGCCCGGCAGGCCGATGCACAACATGCCGCTGGTGTGGCGAACCATGAAGGCGATGGACTCCGGCGTCGCGTGTTCAGCCGCCAGGATGAGGTCGCCCTCGTTCTCGCGGTCCTCGTCGTCCACCACCACCACCATCTCGCCGCGCGCGAGCGCCGCCAGAGCGTCTTCGATCCGATGCAAGGCCATCACCTGTCTCCTGGGTTGATCCGGCCCTGCAGGGCCGTGGATGGATCAGGTGATAGCCAAGTCCGTGCCAATCGGTCTTGCAGCCAGGGAGCAGGTCACCACGCTTGAAGAATCAAGGACTTGCAATCGTCACATCGCGGACCCGCGCGTGTGCGCACAGCGGCTGCGACAGGCAGGTGTCGCATGCGACGAGCGCCTGCGACAGTCCAGTCGGGTCGCTGTCGCGCGTCAGTGAGGCTGGCGGCGTGGGCGATGCACGTCGAACTCGTTGAGCCGACGGTGCAGGGTCGCCCGGGAGATACCGAGCTGGGTTGCTGCGGCAGAGACGTTCCAGCCGGTCCGCTCCATCAACGCGAGCAGCGATTCGGCATCGGACACCTGACGCTTCAGAGCCGGCGGCGAGGCCAGGCCGCCCTTGCGTGCAACCAGCGGCTCGGCTGGCTCGGCGCACTCGACCTGCTCGCGCAGGGAGGCCGGCAGGGACGACAGGCCGATGACGCCGTCGTCGTTGATGGCCACGCTGAACTTCGCGACGTGCTGCAACTCGCGAATGTTGCCGGGCCAGCGGTGACGGCGCAGCACATCCATGGCGACCGCCCCCAGCGGGCAATCGTCGACACCAGCCTCTGTTGCCGCCCGAGCAAAGGCGCGTTCGACCAGCTGGTCGAGGTCGGTGCGTTCCCGCAGCGGTGGCAGGGCCAGCGTGGCGCCGCTCAAGCGGTAGTAGAGGTCTTCGCGGAAGCGGCCTTCCTGTACCAGTGCCTTGAGGTCGCGCAGCGTCGCCGAGATCAGCGCGAAGCGGACCTGCACCGGCTCGGTCGCGCCAACCGGCACGAACTCGCCTTCGGACAGCACCTGCAGCAAGCGACCCTGCAGGCCCAGTGGCATGTCGCCGATCTCGTCGAGGAAGAGCGTGCCGCCGTCGGCGCCAATCAGCCGGCCTGGCGAGCCCTGCCGCGCCGCACCGGTGAAGGCGCCGGGTCGATGGCCGAACAGCTCGCTCTCGATCAACTCCTGCGGGATCGCCGCGCAGTTGATCGAGACGAAACCTCCGGCGCGATGCGGCCCATCCTCGTGCAGCGCCCGCGCGAGCTGTGTCTTGCCACTGCCGCTCTCGCCTTGCAGCAGCAGCGGCAGGCCCCGCGCATGCAGGCGCTGGGCGATGCGCAGGCGCTCCAGCATGGCCTCGTCGTGGCCGACGATCTCCTCCAGCGTCGGCGCCGTCGCGGCCTTCGAGGTCGACACCTTGGGCGCCGCCGACTGCGGCGCCAAGCGGGCCGAACGAGGGGCCACATCGATGTCCTGGACCTTCACGGGCGCACGCCTGGGCGGCTCCGTCACCCGCAGGTGAATGCGACCGTTGACGCCCTCCAGCGTCGCCAACGGGTCCTGCAGCAGGCGCTCGACATGGCCGGCGTCGACGATCGCGCTGATCTTGCGGCCGATGAGCTGCTCGGGCAATTCATGGGCACGCCCGTTGATCGAGACGCTGCGAAGCAGCCGCGCGGCATTGGGTGTCGCGTCGATGATGCGGCCGCTCTCGTCGATGGCCAGGCGCGCCTCGGCCGCCGTGTCGCTGAAGTCGTCGTGGCGGGACAGCCGCAGGATGCGGGCACGGGCGTGACGCCGGTCGAAGAACACGTTCTCGATCCGGCGCGCCGAGCTGGCGACCATCTGCCGCACGACGGCCTGCAGCGTGTGGTCGGTGCTGCGCATCGCGGTCACGTTGAGCACCCCGGCCAGACGGCCTTCCGCCCCGAAGATCGGCGCGACGGTGCAACTCAGGCCCGCGAGCTTGGTCGCGAAGTGTTCGGACATCACCACCGACAGCGGCTTCTGCTCGCGCAGGCAAAGCCCGACACCGGTCGTGCCCTGCTTCTCCTCGTTCCAGACCGAGCCTGGCAACACGCGCAGGTTCGAGCAGGTGTCGACCACCGTCGCGGCGCTGCGGAAATGCATCACCACGCCCTGGGCATCGGAGAGCATGACCACCTGGGCGTGGTCGCTCAGGGTCTGATAAAGGCGGTCGATCTCGGGCGACGAATAAGCGCTCATCTCGTCGATGGGCGCGCGACGATCCTGCAACTCGGCATGGGTCAGGACGTCCGGTTCGACGATGCGATCCGGCTCCAGCCCATGTTCGGTGACGCTGCGCATCCACGAGGCCAGCACGCCGGGTTCGAGATCGGGCATCTGGACCGGCCGCCGGCCTTCCAGTGCGGCCATGACGAGATGCGCGTGACTGTTGTTGGCCACTTTCGGCTCTCCCACGGTAGGCGTCCGAATTTAAGGGTGAACACCGACTTTCGCCCATGGTGACAACCCGCGACGAAGCTTGATGAGCATCCATTCCGATGCCACCGGGACGACATGTCCGGCGCGCCAGGCGCCCGCCGTGTCGCGGCAGGTGTCGCACAAGCCATCCTTTGCGACAGTCGACTGTCGCAAGCCGGCTGGCATGCGACAGGACAAGACATGACAAGTGCTTGATTTCTATCGGATTTCCCTTGTGGCACGGCATTGGCAGTGTCTCTCGGCAAAGGCAACACACGCCAACAAGGAGACCTGCCAGATGAGCACGATGAACGCCGTGGACGAAGGACAACAGCAACTGTCCTCGAACCTGAAGGAAGCGATGCGCCGGCTGGCGAGTTCGGTGGCCATCGTCACCAGCCGTGACCAGGACGGCCAGCCGCACGGCATGGCGGCCTCGGCGGTGATCCCGGTGTCGATGGATCCGCCGTCGATGCTGGTGGCGGTCAACCGCGATGCCGGCCTCTACCCGGTGCTACTGCGCTCGCGCCGCTACTGCATCAACCTGTTGGCCGACGACCAGCATCCGCTGCTCAAGCCCTTCTCGCAGACCGCACTGCGCGAGCAGCGTTTCCGCTCGGACGACTGGCGCGATGCCTGGGCCTCCGGCAACAGCCCCCTGCCCTGGCTGGACGGCGCCCCCGCCGCGATCGAATGCGAAGTCGACCAGACCCTGGACTACGGCACCCACACCCTCTTCGTCGGCCGAGTCGTCCGCGTGCGATGTGCGCCGACCGAGGCGGCCACCGGTACCTCCGCGCCGCAGCCGCTGGTCTGGCTGGCCGGCCAACGCGCCCGCCTTGCCGCAGCGGCCTGACCGCCACGCTCCCTGCCCCGCTTTCTTCACCCGCGCCAGCCGGCGCATCCAACCCCAAGAGGAGACTCACCATGAAACTCGGCCTGTTCGGCATGCCCCTGCACCCGCCCACCCGCCCGGCTGCGGAGACCTACGAGGAAAACACCGACCGCGTGA